>Ga0265293_10000037_pt1 | contig 275829 bp, 253 predicted proteins | sample Munlanlewell138R_FD_192505 | JGI IMG/M metagenome (GOLD analysis project Ga0265293, IMG submission 192505) | Leachate microbial communities from a municipal landfill in Southern Ontario, Canada - Leachate well 138R | ecosystem: Engineered > Solid waste > Landfill > Unclassified | place...
GCCAGCCCAGCTTGGGTAGGAAAATACGGCTATTGCCTTGATCCAGTTTGATCTGTTTGGGGTCGGGGTAGCGGAAGCTGTCGCGTTGGCCTTTCTTCTTGAAGCGTGGGAAGTCGGCGCGTTTGGCGAAGAAGTTCTTGTAGGCTCGCTCCAGGTCCTTGAGCGCATGCTGCAGCAGATGCACGGGCGCATCCTTGAGCCACGGGGTTTCGCTGCCGTTGCGCCAGGCGGTCAGTTCCTTGGCCATCGCCACGTAGCCGATGAATTTTCCGTCGGCTTCATGGTTGGCCTTTTGCATCGCCAGCGCCTTGTTGAATACGAAGCGGCAGGAACCCGCGAAACGCGCCATTTGGCGCGCTTGCTGGCCGTCTGGCCGCAGTTCGTATTTGAAGGCTTGGAGGCGCCGCATGGCTCGAATTCTGTATATTTATACAGCATAAAGTATAGGACGGCTAAGCCGTCCGCGCTATCCTTCCCCGCCCTGAATGGCGAGGTTTGCCGCGCACCACGCGCTTCGGCCGCAAGGAGGTGGCCGCCAGCCGTCGCTTCCTCGACCCGCAACCGTATGAGCACCCCTACGAACCCTTGCTGCCCGTGTCCGCCTACGCGCTGGCCGCGTCGCGATACCTGCACCAGTTTGGCGCCGAACGGCGGCACCTGGCCGAAGTCGCCGTGGCGGCGCGGGCGTGAGCTCGGCTGAATCCCGAAGCGTTCGTGCGTGATCCCTTGAGCGTGGATGACGTCCTGGGCTCCCCCGGTGTCAAGATAGTTGCTGCATAGAGGCGTTCTAGAATGAACGCGATGCCGGGGGCAAGGACAGTGAAGAGATGCGTTATTCGAAGGAACTGAAACAGTCGGTGCTGCAGCGGATGATGCCGCCGGGCAACGAACCGATTGCGGCGCTGGCCGAGGAGTTCAACGTGACGGTGGCCACGCTGTACGCCTGGCGGCGTGAAGCTCAGTGCGCCGGTGTGGCTGCGCCTGGCAACGAACGCCCTGCGGATGCCTGGAGCGCCGAGTCCAAGCTCGCCGTGCTGTTCGAGACGGCGAGTCTGTCCGAGGCGGAGCTGGGCGAATACTGCCGCGCCAAGGGGTTGTATCGCAACCAGGTGGATCAGTGGAAGGCCCAGACGCTGGCAGGTGTCGGCGGGTTGGCAAAGCCTGTCGGTACGGTCTCCCAACACCAGCAGACCAAACGTCTGCGCAAGCTCGAGGGCGAGCTTCGGCGTAAAGACAAAGCGTTGGCCGAGGCGGCGGCGTTGCTGGTGCTCTCAAAAAAAGCGGCGGCGATCTGGGGGGACGAGGAAGAATGATCAGCACCCAGGATCGCCAAAACGCCCTGATGCTGATCCGAGAAGCCGTGGCGGCAGGCGCCCGTTTGATTCCTGCTTGCCAGACCTTGGGGATGAGCGTGGACAGTTGGCGCCGCTGGCACGCCAAGCGACCACGCAGTTCTCGGCCATTCTGCAGCATTCGCTAATCGGCCTCGAAAGCGACAGTACCTTAATGCATCTCCTGCATCGGCAGAAGGAAGACCGCCAACTGCATGTGTCGATCCAGGTGCGGGGTTTCGACGTGGTCTGCCGGTTCGTCCAGGCCGGCCTGGGCATCGGCGTGCTGCCGTCCGGGTCGGCGTCGTTGTATGCGCAATCGATGGGCCTGAAGATCGTGGAGCTTACCGATGCCTGGGCCGAATACACCCTGCTGCTCGGTACGCGTTCACGGGATACCCTGAACGCACCATCGCGCTTGCTGTTCCAGTCGTTGCTGGAGAGTGCGGCCCGCGATCAGTGTGCCGGGACTCCCCGCAGCAAATGATCCACCAGGCGCTGCGCCGCGGGCGATAGCGACTCGTAGGCGCGGACGCACAGCGCCAGCCTGCGATGCGCCCATGGCTCGTTTACCTTGGTGTGGCGCAAGGCCAGACTCAACGCTTCATGATATTTTGTGAAGCTGAATGACGGTATTGTTTAGGAGACCATTCATGAAACCGGCGGCTGGCAAACGCATCTTCATCCAGGAAGTCGTACTGCGCGATGGCTTCCAGATGGAACCCATCTTCATTCCCACCGACGTGAAGGTCGAACTGATCGATAGGCTGAGCCGGTCGGGCGTGGCCAAGATCGAAGCCACGTCGTTCACTTCGCCCAGGGCGATTCCGGCCCTGGCCGATGCCGAGGCCGTGATGCACAGGATCACCCGGGTGCCGGGCGTCGTGTATGCCGCGCTGGTGCCCAACGCCCGGGGCTGCGAGCGCGCGCTGGAGTGCGGCACCGACGAGGTCAACGTGGTGATGTCGGCCAGCCAGACCCATAACCAGGCGAATCTGCGCATGAGTTGTGAGGATTCGCTGCGGCAGTTCACCGCGATCGCCCAGATGGCGCGCGAGGCCGGAACGGCCGTCAATGCTTCGCTCGCCACCGCCTTCGGCTGCCCGTTCGAGGGCACGATCTCCGCCTCGCGTGTGATGGAGTTGCTGGATCGCATCGCCGATGCCGGCATTGGCAACGTGGCGCTGTGCGACACCACCGGCATGGCCAACCCGGCGCAGGTGGCCGAGCTTTGTTCCCAGGTCAGGCAACGCTATTCCCAATTGGGCCTCACGGCGCACTTCCACAATACGCGGGGCATGGGCCTGGCCAACGTGCTCGGCGCGCTCGAGGCCGGTATCGAGCGCTTCGATGCGTCGCTGGGCGGCTTGGGCGGTTGCCCCTACGCTCCGGGCGCCAGCGGCAACATCTGCACCGAGGATCTCGTCCACATGCTCCAAGCCATGGGTTATCACACCGGGGTCGATCTCGACGCCTTGCTGGCCCTGGCGCGGTGGTTGCCGGAGATCGTGGGCCACGAAGTGCCGGGGCAGGTGCTGGCGGCGGGGCCGTCGAGCCGCCGCTATGCGCCGCCGGCGGCCTGTTCCGTCTGAGCGCCGCCGCGCTGGCGAACCGCCGCGCCCGGCCACGAGGCTCCGCCGCGGGCGCCGGCAAAGGGGCGGTGGGTCCGCGACTCTTCCCGGTGTCGGATTGGCGACACGGGAGTGCCCTACAGGGTTGCCCCGGACTTGACTTCATCGATTGCTCGCTTACACTAGCGCCCATCAAGGGGAGTAGCTTTCCTCCGCCGCATCGTCATTACGGTTGCGCCTCACAGGGGCGGCCCGGTGCGCGGGTGGTATCGGTGTCATCGGTACTGCAAGCAAGACCTTGCTCAACACCAGGGGCAAGGTCCATCTTCGATCAGAGCATGGCCTGTGTCCCGCTGGGATTGCAGGCCTTTTTTTGGCCGAACTTATCAAGCTTAGGAGAATTACACCGTGATGGAGTTTTTGCAAACGATGAGCTGGGCCGCCGTGTTCCAGATCATCCTGATCGATATTCTGCTGGGAGGCGACAACGCGGTGGTCATCGCGCTCGCCTGCCGCAACCTGCCCGCCAAGCAGCGCATGCAGGGCATCCTCTGGGGTACGGCGGGAGCGATCATCCTGCGCGTGGTCCTGATCGCCTTCGCGCTCACGTTGCTGACCATTCCTTTCCTGAAGATCGTTGGCGCCCTGCTGCTGCTGTGGATCGGGGTCAAGCTGTTGATGCCCGAGGACGATGCCCATGGCAATATCCAGGGTGGCACTTCGATCTGGGCGGCGGTCAAGACGATCATCGTCGCCGACTTCGTCATGAGCCTGGATAACGTCATCGCCATTGCCGGCGCGGCGCAAACCGCCAACCCCGAGCATCAGGTCGGCCTGGTGATCTTCGGCCTGGTGGTCAGCGTGCCCATCATCATCTGGGGCAGCACCCTGGTGCTCAAGCTGATCGACCGCTACCCGCTGGTGGTCACCTTCGGCGCCGGCCTGCTGGGCTGGATTGCCGGCGGCATGCTGATCACCGACGTGGTGGTCGTGCAGCAAATCGGCGAACCGTCCACCGCGCTCAAGATCGCGGCCGAGGTGATCGGCGCCGCGTTCATCATCGGGCTGGGCACCTGGCTGGCGCGCCGCAAGCGTGCCGAGAAGGAAGCCCGGGCGGCGAGCGCCAGCTGATCGCAACTCCCTGGTTCCGGAGCGTGTCTCCGGAGCTGGCGCAACAATCAAGGGCCCGTCGGCAACGACGGGCCCTTGAGGTTTGGGGTTCCGGTATGGCAGGGCGGTGGCGGAGGCCTGGCGATAGGCCGGGAAGCGTCACTCGCGGATGGAGTCTTTCAGGCCCGGCGACGCGAGGCCGCGGACAGAACGTGCCAGGTCTTCGATATAGGCATCGCGAAGGCCATGCGCGGCGAGGGCGGCGTCGAGCTGAAAGAGATAATCGCGATTGCTGCCCAGGGGCCCATTGGCCTTCGCAATGGCGGCGGACACGGCGGCGGTCGAGGCGTCGCCTTCATACAAGGCATGCGTGGGATCGATCATGAAACTGATCGCATCGACGGTGGTCTTGTCCTCCAACGTGATCGAGCCCCAAGTGGGCAGATAAACGCCGCCCACCATTTCGCGTATCCAGACCAGCCGGAGTTCCTGTTCGAGTTCGGCTTCGCGCAGCTTGAACGCAACCCCCGACGTCGACCCGCCGGCCTCCAGCGCCAGCATGCGGCCGGGATGCTCGCCGCAGCCACGGCCGGCGATCAACCGGATGCAAAAACTGCGATGCCAGCCATGGAGCAAGGCGTGGCGGCGCTCTTCGAAATGGAATAAAGGGTTCCACATCAGCGAGCCGTAGGTGAACAGCCACACCGGCTCGTCGGGCTGCGGACGGCGTGCCAGGACTTCACGTAGCGAAGACTCGATACGTTGTTCGGTCCAGCAAGTGTGGCCTGGCAGATTTCGGAAAGATTCCAGATAGGCGCCGGTGCTGAGCGCTTCTCGCGTCAACATGGGTCGAGTGTCTCGTGTAGTGCGGTAACGCCCTGTAGTGTATGAGATCGGGCGGCCCGATTCCCGCAGTCCGACAGGATTCGGCGCCCCCGGCCTCAGCTGGCCCGCAAGATGGCCTGCACGTGCGCCTGCGTGGAGTCGATCAAAGGCAGATTGACAGGGCTGCCCGCGAGAATCTGCGGCAGCTCGGTGCAGGCGAGCACCATGGCCTGGGCGCCACGCCCGCGGAGGTCGTCAACCACCGTATTGGCGATGTGGGCATGCGTGGCATTGAATCGGCCCGCGGCAGCGCCTTCGCGGATGATGCAATCCAGCGATCGTTGCTGATCGGCGTCGGGCAAGAGAATTTCGCAGCCGGCGCCGCGAGCCAGGGGGTGTTCGAGAATGCCGCTGTTGCGGGTGCGAGCGGTGCTCAGCACCGCGACCCGCTCGAACTTGCCTTGGCGGATTTCATGCGTCAGGGCGTCCACGATGCTGATGATGGGCAGCGACACCGCCTTGCGCAAGGCGGGCAAGTGCACGTGGGCCGTATTGGCGCAAAAGGCGAGGATCTTGGCGCCGCCGCGTTGCACGGAAAGCGCGGCCTCGATCAGGATGCGGCGTTCGCCATCGAGATCACCCGCAGCCTCGCAAGCCGCCACCGCACCAAAATCCACGCTATGCAGCAGGATACGAGCGCTGTGCAGCCCTCCGTGCCGCCGAGCCACGGCTTCATTGAGATACCGGTAGTAGTCGATGGTGGATAGCCAGGTGGTGCCTCCCACCAAACCGATCAAACCTTGCGTCATGACGCTGCCTGCACGAAGTTGAGCAGCGTGCCGCACGCCTCCGCGGGCGCCACTGCCAGGCTGCCATCGTCGCGGACGGCATGGGGAACCCGCCGTTCTTCGAGCAATTGCCGCGTCGCGGCGACGTCGGCCACCTGGATCGTGAGCGCGGTGTGGCAGATCTCGGCGTCGCGGGTGCGCAGGGAAATACCGGGATGGCGCTCGCGGGCTTGCTCATGGTTCAGAAGATGCAACCGCAGGCGGTGGATCTGCAGGCGATGCGTGCCATCGGCCTGAAGGGCCGGATCGACGGCGTAGACCTTGCGCAGGTGCGCCAACCCCGACTCGATGGCGCTGGCGGGCACGATGAGCTCGATATCGCTCCAGAAGATCGCGCCATTATCGTGGGCACGCCAATCGGCGCGCAGGTAATGCTCGAAATCGAAGATCTCGGCGGCGCCAAAGGGAATGAGCCAATCACGTCCGGAAGGTTGCGCCACCCGAAAATGGATCAAGTCTTGATGGCCGGTTTCGGGATCGGTGAAGGTATTGCGGACCTCGAATACCGGATCGCACTCGATGCCGGCCGCTTCCCATTCGTCACGCAGGGCGACGGCGCTGCGGGGACTATGCACGAGCAAGGCGATACCTTCGGGCCCACCCAGCAGGGTTTGCAGCGCGGGCCAGGCGTGGGCGGGGTCGGCATAGGCGAGCTCAAGCATATTGGTGGTGCCGTCGGTTTGCGGTGTGAGCATCACCATGTGGTTGCCGCCACGGCCCCCGGTGCTTCCGCCACCCATGGGTTCGTTGCTGCGCAACGGAGTGACTGTAAAGCCCAGGCGCTGGAAGGCCTGGCGGGCTTGTTCGAGATCGTGGACTTTCAGCATGGGGTGGTCCAGATCGATCAGGCTGCGGGAGGAGTCAGTGGGCATGGCAACGAATCCTGAGAGAAATCGGAGTTTCATATTAACAGTTGCGCAATGCATTACGCATTGGTACATTGGCCGTCCATCACCATCTTCCGCAAGTCCCAACTCTGGAGACCTTCGTGAACGCCAAATTCTTTGTCGCCATCCTGGGCGCCGCGCTTTCGCTTGCGACGGGAGCCGCCCACGCGCAAACCCTCACCTATGGTTCCGGTGCGCCGGAGCGGGCCAATTTCCACGAAAAAGGTGTCAAGCCCATGATGGGCGCGATAACCGAGGCTACCGACGGCAAGGTCAAGTTCCGCGGTCTGTATGGCGGCACTGTGGTCAAGCTCGACACCACGTTGCAGGGAATCCGCGATGGCATCGTCGATAGCGGCTACCTGATCACGTCCTTTCATCCCGCCGAACTTCCCCATGTGGGCATGCTGGGCGAGATGAGCGCTCTGGCGAGCGACCCCTTCGCCGCCGCGGGCGCCGCCAACGAATTTCTGTTCAAGCATTGCGAAACGTGTCGCGAGGATCTGGCGAAACAGGGCCAGGAGGCCGTGTTCATGTGGGCCACCTCGCCGATGTCGATGGTATGTGCGGGCAATCTGTCCGAGGCGTCGGATCTCAGGGATCGCCGAGTCAGCATCATCGGCTCCGGCGATGCCCGCTGGGCTTCGGCGCTGGGTATGGCGCCCACGCGCACCGCGATCAGCGATCTGGCTTCGTCGCTGCAACTGGGCAGGTCCGACTGCGCCATCGTGCCCATCAACTGGATCCGTAGCTATGGCCTCACGGATATCGCCAAAACGGTGTTCACCATGCCGCAAGGGATCGGCGCGGGGGCCATTCCGCTGGCCGTACGCGCGGAGAGCTGGGCCAAGCTGCCGCCGGAACATCGGCAGGCCATCCAGGCGGCGGTTGCCCAGGGCCTTTACGGCTGGATCGAAGGCGCCTATCTCGATGCCGATAAAGAGGTTCGGGAACAGACACGGGATCGCATTCGGTACATAGACGAAGACGCCGCGCTGGCCAAGGCCTGGGAGGCGCATCGGCAACAAGAAATCCAGGCGTTGATCGAGCTGGCGAAGCGGCGCGGCATCGCCGAGCCCGAGAAATTCGTCAATGATGCCGCGGCGGTGTTCCGCAAATGGCACGATGAGCACTTGCCGCGCTTTGCGGGCAAACCCGAGGTGTATGCCGAGATTCTGCAAAAAGAATTATTCGGACAATAAAGCGGACTCGAGATGACGCTCCAGGATCTCATGCGCCCGGGCCGGCGGAGCGTGATCGTCCGTTTGTGCGATTGGCTGAATGCCCCCGCCGAGTTGTGTGTTCTGTTGATGATGCTGCACATGCTGGCCGATGTGCTGGTGCGCGTACTGTTCGGCGCGGGCCTCGAGGGGATGGTGGAGTCGGTCACCTATCTCTATATGGTCGGTATCGCCTTTTTGCCGGTGGCATCGCTCGAGGCCCATGCGGCGCATCTACGTGTCGAAATGCTGGCCGAGCGGGCGTCGCCCCGAGTCGCGTTTGTTCTTCACGTCTTGGCCAAGCTTGCCACCGCGCTGGTAGCCGGGATCATGGCTTGGCTGACCTTCGAAAAAGCGTGGGGAGCCTGGCTCATTCGCGATCATGTTGAGCTGACGTACTGGTCGCTGCCCACTTGGCCGGCGCAGTGGGTCTTTCCCATCGGGTTTGCCGCCATGGCCTTGGCGGCTCTCGGTGGAATCGCGCCGCGCCCCCCGGCGGCTCCGGTCGCTCCTCTCCACGGCGGGGAGGCAGCCTGATGGATTTTCCGTTCGAAGCGGTGTTCATCATCGGCGGCCTGCTGGTGCTGATGGCGCTGAGCGTACCGATCGGCATCGCGCTCATCGTCGCTTCCTTTGTCGGGATCGCCTCGGTGCTGGGCGTGCCCGCGGCGATGCGCCTGGTGGCGGATATGCCGCGCGAAGTGGTCTCCAGTTGGGAGCTATCGGCCATCCCGATGTTTCTGCTCATGGGCGCCATCGCTTTATATGGCGGCTTGACCGATGCCCTGTTCAAAGCGGCGCGGGCCTGGCTTGGATGGCTGCCGGGCGGGTTGGCCGTGTCGGCCAATATGGCGGCGGTCGGGCTGGGAGCCACCACGGGCTCGAGCCTGGCCACGACGGTGGCGGTAGGAAGGATCAGCATCCCCGAGATGCAGCGCTCGCGCTATGACATGGGGTTGGCGGCGGCCACTTGCGCCTCGGCCGGCACCATCGCGGCTCTCATTCCACCCAGCATTCCTCTCATCGTGTACGCCATGTTTGCCGAGCAGTCGCTGGTGCGGCTGTTCGCGGCGGGCGTGATACCGGGGCTGCTCACCGCTTTTGCCTATATCGCCCTGATCGTGTGGCGAAGCTGGAGCCGGCCGGAGTTGGCGCCACGCGCCAAGGACGTCTATACCTGGGGCGAGCGGGTGGCGAGCCTGCGCGAAGTCTGGCCGCTGCCTGTGTTGGTGCTCGGGGTTTTTGGCGGCTTGTATGGCGGCTATATCGGTCCCACCGAGGCGGGTGGTTTCGGTTCTTTCCTGGCGCTACTGATCACCATCGCCAAGCGGCGCATGTCGGTGGCGATCTTCCGGCGCTGCTTGCGCGAAGCTGCAACAACGACGGCGCTGATTTTGTTCGTGGCCATCGGCGCGGTGATGCTGGCGCGCTATATGGCATTGATCGGACTGCCAGAGGCGCTGACCGAAGCCATGCGGGCGGCGGAGCTCTCGCCGCTGTTCCTGATCCTCATCACCAGCGTGATCTATCTCATCCTGGGCATGTTCCTGGATCCGATGGGGGTGATGCTGCTCTCGTTGCCGATCTTCCTACCGATGTTCGATGCAATGGGCTACGATCTGATCTGGTTCGGCATCATCGTCGTCAAGTTCATCGAGATCGGTTTGCTGACTCCGCCCTTGGGCATGAACGTCTTTGCCGTACGCACCGTTCTGCCCAAAGAAGTCTCGCTCGAGCGCGTTTACGCAGGATTGGGCTGGTTTCTTCTGGCGGAGGCGGTGGTGATGGTCCTGCTGTTCGCATTTCCCGCCATCGTGATGTGGCTTCCCAATACGTTGACCTGACCGACTTTCCGTCTCGTTCGTCCGTGAGTGCCTCCCCAGCTGCCCCCGCCGTCCCTGCGGCCGACCGCCGTCAATCCGTCCAGTCCATCGAGGTCGGCCTGCGCCTGCTCGACGTCATGGCGGATGCCGGCATGCCGTTGGCTTTAAAGGATATTTCGCAACGCAGCGGTATCCCGCCCAGCCAGGCACACCGTTATCTGCGCAGTTTTATCAATGGCCGGATGGTGATGCAGGATCCGGCCAGCGGCCGTTATGTGCTGGGACCCATGGCGATTCGCGTCGGGCTGGCCGCCCTGCATCAGCTCGATGGCATCGAGGCTTGCGATATCGCGGTGCGCGAGCTGGCACTAACGTGGGACTACGCCGGTGGCGTGGCGGTTTGGACGGAACGGGGGCCCATCATGGTGCGCTGGCACCAGGGCAATTCGTTCTTCATCCCGGCGGTGGGTCTGGGCACCACTTTTCCCTTGTTAGGGTCGGCGGTCGGCCGGGTGTTTCTGGCATGCCTGGCGCCCACCCGCACGGCCGAGCTCCTGGAGAACGAGTTGCGGCAACCCGTCTCCCGCTTTGCCGAAACCACTCCAGCCGAGGTGGGCGTCCTGCGCAACCAGGTGCGGGAACAGGGTTACAGCCAAATCGTTGATCATTTCACGCCGCTCATCCGTGGTATCGCCGCGCCGGTGTTTGATCTGCAGGGCCATGTGCAGGCGGTCATCTCGATCGCCGGCCGGATTCCTCCGTCCAAAACCGAAGATCCGATACGAGACGATCTTCTGGCGCGCGCGCGCGCGGTGTCGAACGATCTCGGATACGCTCCCGGGCGACCGCCAAGCCTCGACGCCTGAATCCGCCTCTCCCGGTCGCGGAGGCCGCCAGGGGCGTTGGTAAGAGCCGGGTCGGCGCAGCGCCAACGCCGCCCCGCCGTTCCCGAAATTTCAATCGAGCTGAACTCCCGTGTTTTGCACGATGGCGCGCCAGCGCGCCACGTCATCCGCGACCCAACGTTGGAAGGCGTCATGGTTGCGATAGGTCACGGTATTGCCGGCCTTGGCGAGGCGATCCTGGATCTGAGGATCCTGCAGCGCTTTGCCGAGCTCCGCGCTGAAGCGCTCGACGATCGCGGGCGGCGTGCCGGCGGGCAGGAAGAAACCGCACCAGATCGGCACGTCCAGCCCTTCCAGGCCTTGTTCGCGCGCCGTGGCTGTGTGGGGCAGGACCGGCGAGCGTTCGGCATCCAGCACGGCCAACGGTACGACCTGGCCGGACTTGATATAGGCCTCGACGGTGGGGATCGTCAGCAGCGACAGTTGGATCTGGCCGGCAACCAGGTCGGTGATCGCATTGGCGCCGCCCCGATAGGGAATGTGGGTGAGCGGCACCTCGAGCTGATCGGCCAGGGTTTCCATGGTCAGGTGCTGGACCGAGCCGGTGCCGTTGGTCCCGTAGTTGAGATGGCCCCGGGTGGCGGCGGCCTTCAGCTCGGCAAGGTTCGACACGCCCAGCGAGGGGTGGGCGACGACGACCATCGGCATGGAAACGACCTGGGCCACCGGGATGAGATCGCGCTCGGTGTCGAACGTCGTCGTCGCGGTGTAGACCGCGGGTGCGACGACCAGTCCGCCGGGTTCGCCGAAGAGCGCGGTATAGCCGTCCGCCGCGGCCTTGACGACGGCGTCGGCGGCGATGCGGCCGGCCGCGCCGGTGCGATTCTCCACCACGAAAGAGGTGTCCAACTGGTCGCTCAGTTGCTGGGCCAGGACCCGGGTGACCTGGTCGGTGGCGGCGCCCGGCGAAAATGGAGCGATCAGCCGGACCGGCCGATCCGGCCAGGCTTCGCTGGCGGCGACGGAACCGCAGGCGGCCAGGGCGGCGCCCGCCAGAGCCAACTGGCACAGGGTCCGTCGTGCGCGCCGGCGCGCTGCGGAAGACGGGATACGAGCGGCGAAGGGTTTCATGAGGTCTCCTTGAGAATTGTCGGGGAAGGCTCAGGCGGGGTCGGCCAGGAGGTCCAGAAGCGGCTGCAGCGATTCGGGACCAGCCTTGCGTGCTCCCGCCTCCAGCTGCTTGACGAGCCGCACCACTTCGGCATTGAGTGGGGCGGTGCGGCCATGCGCGAGCGCCTTGGCGACGACGTAGCCGTTGATGTGGTCGACCTCGGTGCGGCCTCGGGCTTCGAAGTCGGCCACCATCGAGAGGCGGCGCGGCCCCAGGCTGCGGCCGTGTTCCCGCAGGGCAGCGTGCAGGCGTTCGTCGCTTCGGGCGCCGGGGCTGCGCCAGAGGGCGGCGGGAAGGTCCAGCACCGGCTCCGGTTCGGCGCCGGATGCGGCGGCGGTGGCGAGGATCTCGCCGGCCAGCGCGATCATGGCGCGGCGCACAGGCTCGCGCTCGTGCAGGACGGCGGCGGTTTCACCGGACAGTAATAGCAGGGGGTTGCCGATGGAGTTGAGCACGAGCTTCATCCAGCGATACCCCAGGAGATTGCGGGTGACCGTTGCCGTGCCGCAGGCCGCCAGCAGGTCGGCGAGCTGGCGGACGCGGGGCGAATCGCTGCCGTCGAGCTCGCCGACCCGCAGCGTATCCGGTCCGGGCAGGGCGGCCACCCGGCCCGGTGCCGTTAGCCGGGCGCCGAGAACCAGCGAGCAGCCGAGCGTGCGCGAAGCGCCGACGGCCAGGGCGATCGCCTCTTCGTTCAGCCCGTTCTGGCATGACAGCACCATGCCTTCCGGAGCCAGTAGGCGTTCGACCAGCGGCAGCGCGGCGGCCGTATCGTCGCTACGCACCGCCAGAAGTACGAGGTCGAAGCGTTCCTCCGGCATGGCGTCGAAGCCGTAGGCTCGTACGGGAAACACCATTTCGCGCCCATGGTGCTCGAGGGTCAGGCCGTCGCGGTTCAAGGCCGCCACATGCTCGGCCCAGCCATCGAACAGGGTCGTCGCCACGCCGGCCTGCGCCAGGTGCGCGGCAACGCGGCAACCGATCGCCCCGGCTCCGACGATGGCGATGTGCCAGTGGGTTCCGGTCATCCGTCTATCTCCTGAAAAAGACCATCGTAGCGGTGGCCTTACCGCCGGTTAGCTGGGATTCGCATACCATATGCCAAAACGAGATAGCCCCTTGGCCATGCCGGGGCGCGGACCCCGCGGCGGCGGGCTTTGCCCGAGAGGCCGAGCAACGGCCAGGACATCATGGAACTGAGACAACTGCGTTATTTGATCGAGGTGGCCGAGGCCGGCAGCATCAACCGGGCGGCCGAACGGTTGGGCGTGGCCCAGTCGGCGATCAGCCGGCAGATCGCCAAGCTCGAGAATGAGCTTGGCGTGGCGGTCGTGCGACGTACGCCCGAAGGCGTGACGTTGACGGTGGCGGGCGAACAGGCGTTGTCGGGCGCTCAAGCCGTGCTGCGCGAAGTCGATGAACTCAGGCGTGCCGTGGCCGGTGACGCTCCCGCGATGCTGCGCGTTCGCCTCGGCATGCCGCCGACGGTCAGCGGCGTTTTCCGGCGTTTGTTCGAGCACCCGCTGCGCCGCGGGGGTGTGCAGGTGCGGCCCAGCGTGGTCGAGGCCTCGAGCTATTGGCTGGCGCGGCGCCTGGCGTCCGGCGATCTTGATTGTGCCATCCTGACCGAGCCCGCCGGGATGCGCGATTGGCTGGTGGAGCCCCTGTGGATCGAGGCGTTATGCCTGGTCGGGCCCGCCGCGTCGCCGTTCGCGGCGCGCGAGAGCTGCTCCGTTGCGGATATCGCCGAACTGCCGCTGACCCTGACGCCATTGCCCGACAATAGCCGGCAGGTGATCGAGCGGGTATTCCGGCAGCAAGGCCTGGCGCCGCGCGTGCAGCAGGAGCACGAGGCACTGAATCTTCTGAAAGAGCAAACGCGTTTCGGGGCGTATTCGATCCTGCCGCGCATCCAGGCCCGCGAATTGGCGCGCGAACACTACCTTTGCGTGCCAGTGCGGGACCTGGCGATCCGCCGTGGCTGGGTCAGCCGCCGCGGCGCCTTGCCTCCTCGCGCTGCCGCCATGCTGCTGGCGGTGGTGCGCGATTATGCGCGCCGCGAAGTGCCCGACGATCCCTGGTTTCGCCTGGGCTGGGCCGGCTTCCCTCCCGGTGGACCGACGCAGACCGTGGCTTAGAATGCCTAGTGTCCTGTCCCGGCAGTTCGTTGATGAATACGTTTTTAAGCGCCCGAATCCGTCGTTGCGGATACTCGCCGGGTTTCAACCCGGCTGCGTTCTGCGCCTAGGCTGCGACCCCTTAAAAACGTATTCGGTAGCCATCATTTTCTTGCAAACATTCACCAACGAACTGCCGGGACAGGACACTAGCGTCGTTGAGTCGGCTGCCATCTCGGAGGCCGTCTTTCAGGAGTCGCCGTGACCGAAGTTTCCATCATCCAGTACGCCATCGGCGCCGCGTTGGCGCTTGTCTGCCTGGTTGCCGCCCTCGGCTTGCAGTTTTATGCCCACCGGCACCGCCATTTGACGCGCAGCATCGTTTTTCATCTGCTGCAGATCGCCGTGCTATGCGCGCTGGTGCTGATCATCAAGCAGTACACCCAGATGGCCATCGTGGATCTCCACTGGAAGCTGATCCCCGCCCGAGTCGTGGATTTTCTGGCGATACTGGCGATCGTGCTGATTTTCATGCAGCAATTGTTCCTGTTGATCGACCGCCTGGAACACGACCAGATTCATAAGGGCAAAGACGTCACGTCGTCCCGCATGGTGTCGCGGGTGTTCAAGATCACGATCTTCGTGGTGATCATGCTGCTGTTCGGCGAGCATTTCGGCATGAGCCTGTCGGGCCTGCTGGCCTTCGGCGGTATCGGCGGCATTGCCATCGGCCTGGCCGGTAAAGACATCCTGAGCAATTTTTTCTCGGGCGTGATGCTGTATTTCGATCGTCCGTTCAATATCGGCGATTGGATTTCCTCGCCGGATCGGAACATCGAAGGCACCGTGGTCGAGATCGGCTGGCGACTGACCAAGATCACCACTTTCGACCATCGGCCGCTGTACGTGCCCAACTCGGTTTTCTCCACGATCAGTGTCGAAAACCCCGGGCGCATGACCAATCGCCGCATCAAAACCGAACTCACCCTGCGCTATGGCGACGCCGACAAAATGGGCGCCATCGTCAAGGATATCCGCGCCATGCTGCACGGACACGACGGGATCGATGGCAGCCAGACTTTGCTGGTGTACTTCAACGAGTTCGGCGACTCTTCATTGAATATCATGGTGTATTGCTTTACCAAGACGGTGATTTGGGCCGAATGGCTGGCGATCCAGGAAGAGGTGTATTTGAAGATCATCGACATCGTCCACAGCCACGGCGGCGATTTTGCCTTCCCGTCCCGTACCGTGTATCTCGAGAAGGATTCCGCTTGAGCCGCGAACTTTGGTAGACCGAGACCGCAGCGGAGAAAAAAATGGAGTACGGCGTGGCGGGACGAACGGAAAACGTACCGACGAAATGGCTGGTTTTGATCATTTGTCTGGTATTTTGGCTGGGCATGTTGTTTGCGGCACCCACCTTGCAGTCGCCGACGCATGCGATCGGCCGCGACCAGCCGTTCGCGTACCACCACGATGCGGCGGGTTTGTCGCTCGAGCAGTTCCTGGCCCTGCCGCCCGAGGCTCTGACCGTCAGCGCGCGGCCTTTCACCCAGGGTTATTCCGCCCGGCCGTATTGGCTGCGCTTCGAGGCGCCCCGGCATTGGTTCCAGGAGGGGCCGCTGTGGTTGCAACTGACACCGGGTTATCTCGACCACCTGACGTTGTATTGGCGCCCCATCGGGGGCGGTGGCGCGTGGCAGGAGCGGCGAGCGGGTGATCGTGACGATCCCGAGGAGCGCCTTGGCGATCTGGACTATCGATTTCCGGTCTTCAAGCTGCAGCCGCCGCCGGAAGGAGCGACGGGCTACGAGTTCGTGGCAAGGCTGGAGAGCACCAGCGCCCTGATGTTCGAGCCCGCGTTCTGGGAGCCCTCCGCCTTCGTAAGTTACGCCACGAGGGATTCGGTGTTCTGGGCGTTCTTCCTGGGCATGAGTGCGCTGTCGTCGGCCCTGTCGGTGCTGTTGGCGCTCGGACTCAAGAGCCGCTTGCTGTGGTCGGTGGTGCCGTTTTCCGTAGGCTATCTGCTGGTCGCCTGCATTCAGGGCTACGTGGGCTGGAGCGACGCCGCCTGGCGCGTGACCCTCCAGCATTATCTGATCGGCGTACTCACCTTGCTGGGCTATCCGGCGCTGCTCTGGATGTGCGTCGAGGCGCTGGATCTACGCCGGCATTTTCCGCGCGGCTATCGCATCGCCCTGGGCGGCGTGCTGGTCAGCTTGTTATTGCCGTTCAGTATTCCGTTGGGCATTTATGGTCATGCGGTGGCGGCGCTCACCGTGGCGGCCCTGCTGACGGCGCCCGCGCTGTTCGGCTGCGCGCTGGCGTTGTGGTGGCGGACCAAGATCGGCTATCTCAATCTGGTGTTCGGTCTGATACCGATGTTCTACATCGTCTCCAGCCTGCTGGCTTTGTTCACCACCACCGCGCTGATTTCCTACGATCCCGTGGTTTATCACTTCTGGCAGTACTGCGTGATGATGGTGATGATGATCATGATGCTGCTGGTGATGGCGGTGGGCGTCATGCGCATCCGCCGTGAACGCCGGATTCACTACGAGAGCATGAGGCTGGAGCAGGAGTTGGCGCGGGAGCGGCAGGCCCGGGTCCAGCAGCGGCAATTCATGGGCATGATCTCCCACGAGTTGCGTACGCCTCTGGCGGTGATCTCGGCGGCGCTGGCCAATCTCAAGAGTTTCGCCGGCCAGGAGCCCGCCATCGGTCGCCGCTACGATAAGATCGATCGCGCCACACGCCGACTGGTGCAGCTGACGGACAATTGCCTGGCCGATGCCCGCTTGTCGGCCGGCGATCTTTACCTCGATCGCCAGCCCACCGATCTGCTCGAGGAAGTCCGGCAGGTGCTGGCCTTGACCGAGCCCGACGAGGATCGCTCCATGCGAATCACGCTGGAGGGCGCTCCCATATCGTCGCGGAGCCGGGCGCCGGCCGTGCCGCTGGTGGCCGATGGCGCGCTGTTGCGCATCGCCCTGTCCAATCTCCTGGACAATGCCATCAAGTATTCTGTCGCCGGAGGCGCCATCCGGCTCGACGTGTACCGCCAGGGCGGGCAATGGATCGTGGCGGTCGAGGACGGCGGCCCCGGCGTGCCCGACGAGCAGGCGGCGGCCATCTTCGATCGCTACCGCCAGGCCGACGAGACCGGCGGACGGCAGGGCTGGGGCCTGGGGTTGCACGTGGCGCGGCAGATCGCCCTGGCGCACGGCGGTGATCTTGTGCTCGCGGATAATCAGCGACACCGATGCCGCTTCGAGCTGAGGTTGCCGGCCGCGGCGGCCGACAAGATAACCGCCGCGATGCCCGGCACAATAACGCTTCAGGAGGGAACACGATGAATGACGTACGTCCGCGCTTGGGCATCGTGGAAGACAATGCCGATTTACTGGAAGAGCTGCTGTTCTTCCTTGAAGGACAGGGGTATGCCGCCTGGGGCGTGGGCAGCGCCGAGGCGCTGTGGCGCACGCTGCATACCCGTCCCGTGGACATCATGCTGGTCGACCTCGGTCTGCCGGGTGAAGACGGCTTCGGCGTTATCGAGTATCTGCGCCAGTTGTCGGGCTTCGGGATCATCATCATCACGGCGCGTGGCGGCACCGACGATCGCCTTCGGGGCCTGGGCCTGGGTGCCGATAAATATCACATCAAGCCGGTGAACTTCGCCCAACTGACGGAAGATATCGAAGCCCTATGGCAGCGTATGCAAGCGAGCGGCAGGGCCCGAGGCGGTGCCGCGCCGATGGAAGAAGGCTGGGTGCTGGATGCGCTGGGCTCCTGCCTGGTCGATCCGGAGGGCCGCCGCTTGCCGCTCACGCCACAAGAGCTGGCCTTCATCGAGGTGCTGTATGGTGCGCCGGGCGAGGTCCAGAGCAAGACCCGGGTTCATGAGCGCCTGTTCGGCCCAGGCATGGGCGAGGCCGACACGCATCGTGTGGACGTCATCCTCAGCCGCCTGCGACGCAAAGCCGTGCAGCGGCGTTTTCAATTGCCGGTACGCACCATGTTCGGAAGAGGGCTGGTGTTTTCGCCATCGCGCAGTGGCCAGACCGAGGACGCGAGAGATTCGAGAGAATCGAGACTGATATAAAGCCGTTGTGGTCGGCATAGTGGCGAACGTTCACGTTTAGCCCATCAATCCAGGCCGACTACCATGATGACAAGCACAAGCGCCGGCCTCCTCCCGCAGGAGGGGGTCCAGTTTCCCCACGATACCGAAATCGCCGAATTGTTCCTGGCATATTTCGAGCGGGCTCCGGAGTATGAAGCCCTGGCCTATTACCGGGTCTTGTACGACATGCTGCGGGCGCAGGCCGCCGAAGCCGGTCACGGCCAAGAGCACGCCCGTTTGCAGTTGTCGGCGATCCTGTATGAAACCGGCGCCGCCAATGGCGAAATCCCCGCCGCCGTGATCGAGGACAACGGCGAGTTCGTCTCTTACCTCTATCAGAACATTCTGGGCCGCGAAGCCGATGCCGGCGGCCATGCCCATTGGCTGGCCGCGCTGGACGCCGGCATGAGCCGCGCCGGGCTGGTGGAAATTTTCCTGCGCGCCGCGGAGGAGGATCCGCGCGATGCCGCCTACGTGGGCAACCGCACCGAGGTGGCGCTCGCGTTCGCCGAGTGGCAAAACTCCAATCCGGCCATTCTGCCCGATCTGAAATACAACGCCGCCCAGGTGCTGGAAGGCGTGAACGAAGATCCCGCCACCGTGGAAGACGGGATGGCGAGGCTGTATGAGCAGCAACCACAGCCGCAGCCGCCGGAGCCGCCTCCCCCGCCGCCGCCGCCCTTGCCCGAGCCCAAGACATTCCTGCTCACGCCCGAGGAGGACCACTTTGTCGGCACGATACGCAACGACGTTTTTCTGGCGCCGGCCTACCACGATGGCCATGGCCTGGCCGCCACGCTGCAAACCGGCGATGAACTCGATGGCGCCGGCGGCCGGGATCTGCTCGACGCCGATCTCTATGGTAGCGAGGCGACGCCGACGCTGACCTCGATCGAAACGCTGCGGGTGTACAACAGCGCCTCGGGCACCTCGGCGGTGCTCGATTTGTCGCAGGCCCAGGGCCAGCAGACGCTCGAAGTGCTGGCCAGCACAGGCGAGATCCTGGTCAGCCACGCGGGCGCGCTGCAGACCATCCGGGTGGTGGGGGCGCAAGCCGACGTGGTCGCGATCGAAGGGATTTCCACCACCGATCGGTTGCGGGTCGATCTCGAGGCCGTGTCGCAGCCCGACGACTGGGGCACGGTCTGGTTCGGCGACGAAGAAAGCACTTACGCCGAGAACGGCCCCTGGGTAATGTGGGCCGACGTTCTTGACTTGCACGTGACCGACAACACGGAGGGCGTCTACATTACCAACCTGGGCGCCACCACCATGAATATCGTGGCCCAGGGCGAGAACTTCGTGCGCTTCGAGGCCAATGCCGCCGAGGTGCTGCGGATCTCCGGCAGCGGCGATCTCTGGTTGTACGAATCGCCCATCATCGGCCATTTCAACCTCTGGGGCGAGTACCTGCGCGAGCTCGACACCACCGGGTTCGACGGCAACCTGGGCGGGATCTGGATCTCCGACGCGGATGACCCCGCGTTTGCCGGCGCGCAGATCCGCCTGGGCGGCGGCTATCAGACCATAGGCTTCGACGGCGCCATCGCCGAGGGCGTCACCATCGCGGCCAGTACGGCGCCGGACTCCTGGACTACCTTGGAACTGATGCAGCGCGCCTACGATTCGATCGCCGCCTTTGGCGCCGAGCAAGTGGTGGGAGTCAATGCCCTGGTACTGATGGAGGAAGCCGAGCGGGCGGATTATGAACTGCTGCACGGCGCCACCGCCTTCAGCTTCGGCTGGGGAATCGCGCACGGGCACACCGCCACCCTGCACGTCGGCGCCGAGGTGGACTACGTCGAGATGAGCGGCGACATGTCGCGCGGCTGGTACGACGGCGGCTTGATCGTGCAAAGCGAAGGCGTGCTGGAGGAGCTGGACGTCTACCTGGCCAACTGGGCCCCGGGCAGAGGCCAAGGGGTCGAGGCCGACGTCGCTCTCGAGGTGACGGCAAGCGAGCTGCGCATCGATATTGGCCAAGGCATGAGCTACAACTATGCCACCGAGGGTTCCACCACCTATTTCCTGGAGCTTCGCGATGGTCTGCTGCCGGACGACGAATCGGGCTCGATCGAGTCCATCGTCTTCACCGGCGAGCAGGGTGTGATCTTCGACCTCGCCAAATCCAGCCTCGGCAGCTCGCTCGCCACCATCGACGCAGGCGAAATGACGGGTTATTTCGAGGTCGTCCTGACGGGACATCAAGGCCTGGAAGTCACCGGCTCGCAGGGCATGGACATCATCGTCCTGGATACCACGACCGACTGGTCGCCCGATGTCAACATCATCTACGGTCTCGATGGCGCCACGTTCGATACGGTGTCGTTCCGGCTGGAGGGAGCCTACGCCCCGTCGCACTGGAACTGGGACGCGATCGACGTTGGCGATGAGGCGACCGTGGCGGATGCCCTGGAAGCGGCGTTCAACGAGCTGGACGCGTCGGCCGGCGGCGTGGCGGGCTGGTTCGTCCGCGACGACTTCACCTATCTGCTGGCCAAGGAAGAACTGGACGGTCAGGAGGGCCGGGCGGCGGTGGCGCTGGACGGCACGGGATGGGATCTCTGGCCGGACCTCCTGGATGGCAGCACGCTGGATATCTGGCTCTGAACCCATGCCCGCCCCCGCGGAAGCCGGGGGACTTCAAGGGGCGAAGGCCAGCCGCAGCCCCAGGTCCAGGGCGCGCGGCACCACCGAGGCGTGGCCCTCGCCCGGGATGAGCTCAAAGCCCACGTCCAGTCCGCGCACCTGGCCCAGACGGGTGGCCAGGTCGCGGTTGCCATCGATCATGCGCCGGCCGCCGCGGTGGCGTGTCAGGCGCTCCTGTTCGGTGACCGAAAGGGCGAGATCCGCCGGCCCCAGCCTTTGTTCATACTCGCCCACGCTGATGAGGACGCGGGCCGGCGGCAAGCCGGTGGCGGCCTCGCGCGGCAGATGACGCTCGGCGGCGCGCGCCAGATAGCCGTCGTCCCACCAAACGGAAGGGCTGGAGGCCAAATAAGTGCCGAATGCGCCCGGCCGCGTCAGCAGGGCATAGAGCACGCATAGGCCGCCCAACGAATGCCCGGCCAGTGCGGTACGGCGGGGGGCGATGGGAAATTGCCCGCGGAGCCCGGGCAGCAGATCCTCGATCAGGAAGTCCAGCAAGGCATCGGCGCCGCCCGCCGGAGCGTCGCCGGCCGACTGGGTCTGCGGCGCCGGCGTGTAGTCGTAGGCACGGCGGTTGGCGCCGGGATAGCCGACCGCGACCAAAATGCCCGGCTCGGCCGGGGGGCGGCGCTTGGTGCCGGCATGATGGCGCAGCAGTGCCGTAGCCAGCTCGAAATGCTCGTCGCCCAGCAGGCAGGCCAGCGGCCAGCCGGCGGCGGGAGGCGCCGCAGCCGGCCACGACACCGCCACGCGATAGGCATCGCCGCCACGGGAATGCAACACGCGCTCCGCCAGATGGGCGGCAACATGGTCCTGCCAGCCGGCGGGCCGCGGCCACGGCTCCGTCGCGGCAAGGCCATCGGGCGGCGGGCGGGTTTCGGATCGCGCCTGCGGAGGAAATCGATGAGGAGGGAGCGAAGACATGGCGATGGCGGAAATGAGCAAAGGAGTGGCGGCCGGGGCGCTGAAAGCATGCGATACTTCGGCCTTTGCCGCCCGCCCCGAGCGGGAGGCGTGTTTCGTCGGCCGCACTGCCCGGCGGAGTGAACCGATTCTGCCGAAAGAGCGAGCCGTTCGTGAATAGTAATACGTCTTATTCCAACGTTGCCCAGGCGGCGCCGGCCGAGGCCGCCGAAACCGCCGCGGCCTATCGCGGCATCCTGCGCTGGCGATGGTGGTTGCTGGCCCTGCTGGGCGCGGTGATCGCCGTGTCGATCCTGGTGGACTTTACGCTGGGGCCGGCCGGCCTGTCGCTGGAAGAACTGCTGGGCACGCTGTTCGATCCCGCTGGCGCCGATCCCACCACCCGCGTGATTGTATGGGACATCCGGCTGCCCTACGCCCTGATGGCGCTGGCCGTGGGCCTGGCCCTGGGCCTGGCGGGCGCCGAGATGCAGACCATCCTCAACAACCCCCTGGCCAGTCCGTTCACCCTGGGCCTGTCGTCGGCCGCCGCGTTCGGCGCCTCGCTGGTCATCGTGCTCGACGTCGCGGTGCCGGGCATCCCGGCATCGTGGATGATCGCCGCCAGCGCTTTCGTGTTCGCCCTGATGTCGGCGATGCTGCTCGATGCGGTGGCGCGCTGGGGCGGTATGAATACCTCCGGCGTGGTGCTGTTCGGCATCGCACTGGTGTTCTCATTCAACGCCTTGGTGTCGCTGGTGCAGTTCGTGGCCAGCGCCGAAGCGCTGCAGGGGCTGGTGTTCTGGACCATGGGCAGCCTGTCGCGCGCCACCTGGCCCAAGCTGGGCCTGCTGCTGCTGGTGTTCGCCGTAATCCTGCCGCTGGCGATGCGCGATGCCTGGCGCCTCACCGCCCTGCGGCTGGGCGAAGACCGCGCCGCCAGTTTCGGCATCGACGTGCGCCGCCTGCGCCTTACCTCGCTGCTGCGCATCAGCCTGTTATCCGCTCTGGCCGTGGCCTTCGTCGGCACCATCGGCTTCATCGGGCTGGTGGCGCCGCACATCGCGCGCCGGCTGTTCGGCGAGGATCACCGCTTTTATCTGCCCGGCAGCGCCTTGGTGGGCGGCGTGATCCTGTCGCTGGCGTCGATCGCGTCCAAGAATGTGGTGTCCGGCATCATCATCCCGGTCGGGATCGTGACGTCGCTGGTGGGTATTCCTTTCTTCATCGCGGTGGTGTTTCGCCGCCGTCTTCCCTGAGCGGCCGCCATGCTGGAAATCCGCCATCTCACGGTGCCCTACGGCAAGCGCCGCGTCATTCCCGATTTGTCCGTCTCGGGCCTCGAGCAGGGCGCGATCACGGCCTTGCTGGGCCCCAACGGCAGCGGCAAGTCCACCTTGCTCAAAGCGTTGGCGGGCCTGAACCGCGCCGCCACGGGGGCCGTCTTGCTCGACGGCGAAGACCTCGCCCGCGCCAGCTTCGAGGCGCGGGCGCGCAAGGTCGTCTATCTGCCGCAGTCGCTGCCGGCGGCGGTGCATCTGCGGGTATTCGAGTCGGTGCTGGTGGCGGCCAACGCTTCGACTTACGGTGGCCGGATCACCGTGGCCGACGTGCAATCGCTGATCGAGCGTCTGGGCATCGGCCATCTGGCGATGCATTATCTCGATCAGTTGTCGGGCGGCCAGAAGCAACTGGTGGGGCTGGCCCAGGCCCTGGTGCGCCAGCCGCGCCTGTTGCTGCTGGATGAACCTTTGTCGGCTCTCGACTTGAATTATCAATTCCATGTGATGGATCTGCTGGCCCACGAAACCCGGGAGCGCGGCCTGATCACGGTGATCGTGTTGCACGATCTGAACATCGCGCTGCGCCATGCCGATGCGGCGCTGATGATTCGCCAGGGAGAACTGGTGGCGCAAGGCGCGCCGCGCGATGTGATTACGCCCGAGACGCTGGCCGCCGTCTACGGTGTCAGCGCGCGGGTGGAGCCCTGCTCGCGCGGCGTGCCACAAGTCATGATCGATGGCCTGCACGCCGTGGTTGCCTGAATCGCGTCTGGCGGCGCCTGGCGAAACTCCTTAAAATGAGAATGCAACAAATTCTCAATCCTGCCGACCATGCGCCTTCCCGTCTTGTTTCATCGCTTCCTTCTCGTTGCCGCATTGACTGGCATGCCCGCCTTGGCGGCTGCCGCCCAGGCGGCAAACGGCGCCCCGCAAAGCGCGCCCGCCGCTACCGAGGCCAGCCGCCCCATCGTGGTCCGCGACGTGGCGGGCCGCGAGGTCACCCTGAAGGCACCGGCGCAACGCGTCGTGCTGGCGCAGGCCCGGCACTTGCCGGTGCTGGCGCTTTTGCACCCCGATCCCGCCAGCATTCTCGTCGGTTGGTCCGATGAGCTGAAAACCTCGTTCGCCAATGAATATGCCGACTACGTCGCGGCCTTTCCGTCGCTTGCCGACGTTGCGGTGGTGGGGCGGCATACGCCCGACACGTTTTCGGTGGAGAGCGCGCTGGGCCAGCGTCCAGACCTCGTCATCCTGACCGCCGCCTTCGCGGGCATCCGCCCCGGCACCCATCCGTCCGAGTCGCCGCTGATTCGCCGCCTGGAGGCGGCCGGGGTGCCGGTGGTCGTCATCGATTTCTTCATGGACCCCCTCGAGAATACGGTGCCCAGCCTGCGTTTGCTGGGCCAGGCGCTGGGCCGCGAGGAGCAAGCCGAGGCCTTCATCGATTTCTATCAAGAGCGGATGAACCGCGTGGCGGCACGCAACGCCGAGGCCGACGGCCCGCCGCCGCTGGTGTTCGTGCATGCGCATGCCGGCACCACCGATTGCTGCCATTCGCCGGGAGTGGGCACATTCAACGATATGATCCGCTATGCTGGCGGCCACAACATCGGCGCCGATGTGATCCGCAGCGCCACCGGCCAGCTCGGCTTCGAATACATCAACAGCCGCAATCCCAAGGTTTATGTGGCCACGGGCACCGGCGCGTCGCAGCGCACCAGCAGCGGGCTGGCCATCGGCTCCAACGCCACGCCCGAGGCGGCCGAGGCGAGTCTCGCGCGCGTGATCGAAAGCCAGGGCCTGGGAGCCCTCGAGGCCGTCCGCACGGGCAACGCCCATGGCATCTGGCACGCCTTCAACGATTCGCCGCTGCATGTGGTGTTCATCGAAGCGCTGGCGCGCTGGATCGATCCCGAACGCCACGCCGATGTGTCGCCCGAAGCCACCCTGGCCGAAATCAACCGCCGCTTCTTGCCGGTGCCGCTGCGCGGCACGTATATGGTCGACTTGTCCGCGCCGCTCACCCGGGCGGATCAGCCTTGAACGCCGGCCCGGGCTTTGCCCGGGTGGATCGTTTTTTGCTGGCTGGCGCCGATGGCCTGCCGCGATATCGGATCCAGGTCGGCGTGCCGGCCGAGCCTCCGCCGGCGGCGGGGTATCCGGTGGCGTTCCTGCTCGATGGCGATGCCGCCATGCAGGCTCTGGAAGCCGGCGCCCAATCGGTCGAGGCCCGGGCCGGCGTGGCGGCATCGCCCGTGCTGGCGGTGGCAATTGGCTACGACTTGCCCGCCGACGAAGCGCTGGCCGCCCGGGCCTTCGACTACACGCCACCGGTGGCGGGCGAGCCGGCGGATCCCCGCGTACCGGCCTGGCGCAATGGTGGCGCCGATCGTTTCCTGAACTGGATCGATCTCGCCTTGCGGCCGGAAGTCCGGCGCCGATACGCCGTGGATGCCGCGCGGCATACGCTTTGCGGACATTCCTACGGCGGCTTGTGCGTGCTGCACGCCTTGTGCTCAGACCCGGGCGGGTTCGAACGCTATCTGGCGGCCAGCCCCTCGATCTGGTGGCGCGATGGCTTCCTGTTGGGCAGCGCCGAGCGCCTGGCGGCATCCGGCCGGAAGATAACGGCACGCGTACTCCTGATGGTGGGCGACCGGGAAGCCTGGCACGCAAGGCCGGCGGGGCCCGATGGCACGGCGGCAAGCCGGCGTGGCGGCGCACCCACTTTGCCGGCTGTCCGCCAAGTGGCCACTGTTTTGGAGCGAGTGCCCGGCTTGCGCGTGTCGTTCGAGGCGGTCGCGGGTGGCACCCATGCCACGCTGCCGGCGCTGGCCGCCAGGCGCGCCCTGATGCTTGGCGGCCTGGACTAGATTGGAGGCGTCTGAATCGTCGCGGGACTGGCAGCGCCGCCAGTCGAGGGGATTCGCACCCTTTCTGAATAAATGCAATAATGATAATTGATACCATTCGCGTTGCCTGCTCGCTGGGCTGGGTTCCATTTGCGCGAGCCCGCAGCCAGCACGGATGCCTTGCCTAGCGCTCTGGCGTCCAGTCGATCCGATTCATCCCATCATGACGATGACCACGCGCCCCAGCGCGGCCCTGGCCATTCCCGGCGGGCTTAAGCGAGGCATTCACCATCTGGAGCCGAAGGCTCCACTGAAGCTCCGAGTGCCAGCCTTGGGGGCCCGCCACGGCGTCGCTGCGCCGGTCCGGAAGGTGGAAGTGTTCTTCATCGATGTGGCTGGACACGCCGCGGGCCGCGCCGGACTGGAAGCCCGTCTCGCCGCCTGGCTGACGCCGCTGGAGCGTGAACGGATCGGACGTCTGCGCCAGGCCGCCGATCGCCGACGCGGTCTGGTGGCCCGGGCGGCGCTGCGTGCGTTGCTGGCGCAGCGGCTGGGAACGGAGCCGGCCGCCGTGCCGATCGTCGCCACACCGGCGGGCAAGCCCATGTTGGCGGCCGCCGTCGGCGCCGATGCTTTGCACTTCAGTGTCTCGCATAGCGGTGGTCGCGTGGCCATCGCGCTGGGCCACACGCCGTTGGGCGTGGATATCGAAGCGATAGCGGCCAGCGCCGCCTGGCCCGATGTGGCGGCCCTGGCGGAGGCCTGGTTCGAACCGGAAGAGGCCCGCCGCGTCGCCGCCGATCCGGCGGCATTCCTCGATATCTGGACAGCCAAGGAAGCCGTGCTCAAGGCCAAGGGCGAGGGTTTGGCCGCGCATGGCCTGCGCGGCTTTATCGTGCCCGCCGCAAGCCCGGAGCCAACCCGGGTGGGCTGCGCACGGCCGGGCGGCGCCCCGGAAAGCGTCTACGTCAGCACGCTGGCGGCAGGCGCGGGCTACCGGGCGGCCCTTGCCGTACTCGACGACCCCATGCCGCCGCTGCTGCGCTCGATCGAGGCCGCCGATCTGCCGGCGGCGCGGCTTTTTTCGTGACCTTTTTCACCCAGGATACGATTCATGGAAATACCCCGACAAATCTGGCCTGAGGAGCGAGCCGCGCGCTATCGCGCCGCCGGCTACTGGAGCGGCGAGACCTTCGGCGCCATGCTGCGCGAGCGCGCCCAGCGCCACGGCGATCGCCTGGCCGTGGTGGGTGGCGACACCCGCTGGACCTACGCCGAGCTCGATGCCCGCGCCGACGCCATCGCGCGCGGACTGCTCGAGCGCGGCCTGAAGCCGGGCGACCGGGTGGTGGTGCATCTGCCCAACATTCCGGAATTCGTGTCGGTCATCTTCGGCCTGTTCCGCGCCGGCATCCTGCCGTTGTATGCGCTGCCCGCGCACCGCATCACCGAGATCGAGCATTTCGCCACCACCGGCGGGGCTCGCGCCTACATCGCGGCCGACGGGCACGATGGCTACGACTACCGCGATCTCGCCGCCGAGCTGCAACGCCGCGTACCGCGGGTGGAGCAGGTGATCATCGCCGGGGCGCTGCGCGAGCACGATCCCTACGTCACGCTGGCGGCGCTGGAGGCAGAAGGCCAGGCCAGCGCCATCGAGCCGGTGGAGCCCAAGTCGTCCGACGTGGCTTTTCTGCAGATTTCGGGCGGCAGCACCGGGCTGTCCAAGCTGATTCCCCGCACCCACGACGCCTATATCTATACCCTGCGCGAAAGCAATCGCATCTGCGGCATGACCGCCGATAGCGTGTTCCTGGGAGCCTTGCCGATCGCGCATAATTTTCCCATGAGCTCACCGGGCTTCCTGGGCGCCATTCATGCGGGCGCGCGCGTTGTGCTCAGTCCGTCGCCAAGCCCGGAAGCGGGATTTCCGCTGATCGAGCGCGAGGGCGTCACCATGACCAGCCTGGTGCCTCCTCTGCTGCTGGTCTGGATGGAAGCCGCGCCGGCCTCGCGCTGGCGGCTCGACAGCCTGAAAGTGATCCAGGTGGGCGGCGCCAAACTGATCCCCGAGGTTGCCCGCCGCGTGCAACCCGCCCTGGGCGTGACCCTGCAACAGGTGTTCGGCATGGCCGAGGGCCTGGTCAACTACACCCGCCTGGACGACCCGGACGACATCATTATCAATACCCAGGGCCGGCCGATCAGCCCCGACGACGAAGTGCTGATCGTCGACGACCACGGCAACCCGGTACCCGACGGCGAGCCGGGCCACCTGCTGACGCGCGGGCCCTACACCATCCTGAGCTACTACAACAACGACGCCGCCAACGCGCGTTCGTTCACCGACGACGGCTATTACCGCACCGGCGATATCGTCTGCCGCCTGCCCGGCGGCTATCTGCAGGTGCAGGGCCGCGCCAATGATCACATCAATCGCGCGGGAGAGAAGATCTCCGCCGAGGAAATCGAGGATCATTTGTTGGCGCATCCCCAGGTATTCGACGCCGCCGTGGTATCGATTCCCGACGAGTACCTGGGCGAGCGATCCTGCACCTTCATCATCCCGCGTGGCGAGAAGCCGCGCGCGGTAGCGATCAAACAATGGATACGCTCGCGCGGTCTGGCCGATTTCAAAGTGCCCGACCAAGTGGTGTTCGTCGAACGCTTCAGCGAGACGGCGGCGGGCAAGATCAGCCGCAAGGAACTCCGGGCCGCGCTGCGCGCCCAGCTCCAGCAATCCGAGGAAAAATCCGCATGAGCCAAGCTTCACCTTCCGCGCAGCCCGCTGGCACCCTCAGCCTGGAGCGTTTGCGCGCCGACGTGGCCGCCATCCTCCATGAGGACCCCGCGGAGATCCTCGATGACGACAACCTCATCGATCTCGGCCTGGATTCGATCCGCGCCATGGCGCTGGTTACCCGTTGGCGCGAGGCCGGGGCCGACGTCGAGTTCGCCGAGCTGGCCGAGAGGGCCGAGCTCGCGCATTGGTGGCGCCTCATCCAGCGCTCCCTGGAGCGCGGCCGCCCGGACGAGGCGGCCGAGTAACCTTCCCGCGACAGACGTATGCAGCATTCTTCATCCCAGTCAGCCGGTGCGCCGCTGACCGAGGCCCAGCTCGGACTTTGGTATGCCCAGCGCCTCGACCCGTCCAATCCGGTTTTCAATATCGGTCACTACACCGAGATCGAAGGCGCGCTCGACGTCGAGCGGTTCCGGTATGCGGTAGATACCGCGCTGCGCGAAGCCGATGCGTTGGCGATGCGCATCGTGGACGCCGAGGCGGCGACACCGCGCCAGGTGCTGGATGAACGCATGCGCCCGCGTTTGCAAGTGGTCGATCTATCGAACGAGGCGGACCCGGCCGGCGAGGCCCGAGCGAGGATGCGCCGCGATATGGGGACGCCGCTCGACCCTGTGCGCGAGCCAATGGCGGTGCACGTGCTTTATCTGCTCGAGCCCGGCCAGGCGATCTGGTACCAGCGCGTACACCATGTCGCCACCGATGGTTACGGCCTCGGCTTGATCGATGCCCGGGTGGCCCGTTTGTATGGCGCCGCGCCGGACGAAAGCGATACCGGCGAACCATTGGCGGCCTACGATGGCGTGCTGGCCGAGGATGCCGACTACCGCAACGGCGCGCGGCGCGAGCGCGACCGCGCTTATTGGCGGGAAGCCTTCGCCGGCATGCCGTCGGCAACCAGTCTGGCCGAGGGCGTACCCATCAGCAGCCACCACTTCCTGTTGGCGGCCGGCGAACTCAGTGTTTCCTGCAGGCGGGCCCTGCTGGCGGTACAGGATCGCAGCGGCGTATCCTGGCCCGACGTGCTCACGGTGCTTTGCGCCGCCTACGTGCAACGGCACCTCGGCGAGGCGGCGGAAGCCGTCGTCGGCGTGCCTTTCATGGGGCGGTTGGGCAGCCGCAGCGCCCGGGTGCCGGCGATGGTGATGAACGTCGTGCCGCTGCGCTTGCGAGTGGACGAAGATGCCGAACTCGACGCCGTATTGCGCGAAGGCGAGCGCGAACTGCGCCAGGCCCGGCGGCATGGCCGCTATCGCGGCGAACTGTTGCGGCGCGATCTCGGCCTGCTGGGCGGCAGCCGTCGGCTGCACGGCCCGCTGATCAATGTGGTGCCTTTCGAGAAGCCCTGCGCGCTACCCGGCCTCAAGACCCGCCTGCATGTGCTGGGCGCCGGTCCCGTCGACGATCTGACCGTGACCTTTCGTGGCAATCCGCACGAGGGTGGCATGCGGCTCACGGTGGAGGCGAATCCCGCCCTTTATGACGAGTCGTCGGTGCGGGCCCACCTCGACCGCCTCGAGGCATTCCTGGAGAACGCCTTGGCGGCGCCCGCCCTGGCCGGCGTGCCCACGCTGACGGCGGCCGAGCACGAATACTGGGTGTCGGCCGTCAATGACACGGCGCGAGAAGTGCCGCGAACCACCCTGGTGGCATTGATCGACGAAACCATGTCACGGCATGCCTCGGCCACGGCCTTGGCGATGGACGGCGAGACGCTGGCCTACGCCGAGCTCGATCGGCGCAGCGCCGCGCTGGCCGGCCGTCTGCAGCGGGCCGGCGTGCTGCGCGGCGATCGGGTGGCGGTGGCCTTGCCGCGCTCTTTCGAACTCGTGGTGGCCCTGCTGGCGATATTGCGCGCGGGCGCCGCTTATGTACCACTCGACTCCCAGCAGCCGATGGCGAGGCTCGAGGCCATCCTCGACGAAGCGCAGCCTCGTGTACTGCTGGTGCCCGAAAGCGCCGGCGGCCTGCCGGGCGGCGTGCCGATGATGAGGGTCGAGGCCTACGGCGAGACGGCGGGATTCGACCCGGTGCAGGCTCCCGGGCCCGATGACGCCGCTTACGTGATCTATACCTCGGGCTCCACCGGCCTGCCCAAAGGTGTGGTCATTGCCCACGACGCCATCGTCAACCGCCTGTTGTGGATGCAAGCGCATTACGGTATTGGCGCCGATGAGCGCATTCTGCAGAAAACGCCCGCCACCTTCGATGTTTCGGTGTGGGAGTTCTTCCTCCCGCTGATCGCCGGCGCCACCTTGGTGATGGCGCCGCCCGAAGCCCATCGCGATCCGGCCTGGCTGGCCGCCATCATCCGCGAGGAGCGGGTCACCACGCTGCATTTCGTGCCGTCGATGCTGGCCGCCTTCCTCGACGAGCCCAGCGCCGCCGGGCTGGCGCTGCGGCGTGTGTTCTGCAGCGGCGAGGCCTTGCCGGCGGCACTGCGCGATCGCTTCCATGCCGTGCTCTCGGCCGAGCTGCACAATTTGTACGGCCCGACCGAAGCCGCGGTCGACGTCAGTTGGTGGCCGGCAAGCCGCGACGACCGTTCGCATCCCGTACCCATCGGCTTTCCGGTATGGAATACCGCGCTGTACGTGCTGGACAGCCGACGCCGGCCGCTGCCGCCCGGCGTGGCGGGCGATCTCTACATCGCGGGCCGGCAGCTGGCCCAGGGCTACCTCGGGCGCCCCGAGCTGACCGCCGAGCGTTTTGTGCCGGATCCTTTCGCCGCCCCGGGCGCACGCATGTACGTGACCGGCGACTTGGCCTTTTGGTGCGACGACGGCGCGCTGGTGTTCCTTGGCCGCTCCGATCACCAGGTCAAGCTGCGCGGGCAGCGCATCGAACTGGGCGAGATCGAGCATGCCCTGGCCACCGCGCCCGGCGTGGCGGCGGTGGCCGTGCTGCTGCGCGAAGACCTCGCCGGCGGCCCCGGCCTGGTGGCTTATGTGGTGGCGGCCGACGGCGCCACGCCCGACGATGCCGCGCTGCGCGAGCATGCCGCGGCCCGTTTGCCGGCCGTGATGCTGCCCACCGCCCTGGTGTGGCTCGAGGCGCTGCCGCTCACCGCCAATGGCAAGCTCGATCGCCGGGCGTTGCCGGCGCCGGCCGCCGGCGAGCGGGTGGCGAGTGCCCCGGCCACCGGCCTGGCGGCGGAGGTGGCGGCGCTGTTCTCGGAGGTGCTGGGCGAAAGCACCGTGGGCGCCGACGATGACTTCTTCGCCCTCGGCGGCCATTCCCTGCTGGCCGCGCGCTTGACGCTCGCTTTGCGCAAGACCTTCGGCGTGGCTTGCAGCCTGGGAGCGGTGTTCGAACATCCCACGCCGGCCCGTCTGGCCTCGTATCTTCAAGAGCGGAGCCAGGCGCCGGCGATGGCCGACCTGGCCGCCGAGACCGGCCTGGCCGATGGCCTGCCGGTGGCTGACGATGGTGCGGGCTTCGGTCCGGTCATTCGCCTGCGCCTGGCGGACGGCGACGCAAAGCTGCCGGCTTTGTTCTGCATCCACCCGGCCGGCGGCCTGAGCTGGTGCTACGGTACGCTGGCCCGCGCCATGCCCGCCGGCCGCGCCGTGCAGGGCCTGCAGTCGCAGGCGCTCGACCCGGAACGCCGTGGCGGCGAGCCCGCCAGCCTGGAGGCGATGGCGGCCGAGTATGTCGATACCGTCTTGCGCCTGCAGCCGGAAGGACCGTGCCATCTGCTGGGCTGGTCGGTGGGCGGCATCATCGCACAGGCAATGGCCGTGGAATTGCAGCGCCGGCACCGGGAAGTCGGCGTGCTGGCGCTGCTCGATGCCTATCCCAGCGATTGCTGGCGCAGCCAGCCCGAGCCGCCGCCGGGCGCGGTGTACAAGGCGCTGCTGCATATCGCCGGCCATGATCCCGCATCGCTCGTCGACGTGCCCCTGACCCAGGAAGGCGTGATCGGCTTCCTGCGGCGCAGCGGACATCCCTTGGGTGAGTTGCCGCCGGCGCGCCTCGAAGGCGTGATCCGCGCCGTGGCCGCTAATAACCGCCTGGTGCGCGGCCATCATCACCAGCGCTACGACGGCCTGCTATTGCACTTCCGCGCCGCGCTCGACCATGCCGGCCAGGATCTCTCGCCGGAGTATTGGCGGCCCTATGCGGCGCAGCTCGACGTGGTGGAGGTGCCCAGCCTGCATGCCCACCTGCCGGGGCCCGAGGCCACCGCCCATGTGCTGCCCGCGCTGCTGGCCGCGCTCGACGGCGCCGAGCGGGGGAGAGCCGGATGAGCGCCCGCCGCTGGTTGCTGGATCTGTCGCCGTTGCGCGACAGCCGGGCCTTCCGCTATGCCTATGCCGCGCGCACCGCCACGGTGCTGGTCACCGGCATGTTGATGGTCGCCAACAGCATCGAGGTCTACGACCTCAGCGGGTCGTCGCTGGCGGTGGCCCTGCTCAATGCCGCCATGGCGGTGCCCATGGCCGTGGGGCTGTTGGCGGGCGGCGTGCTGGCCGATCGCGTCGATCGCCGGACGTTGATGCTGCGGGCGCGCCTGGCCTACGTGCCGGGCATCGTCATCTTCCTCCTCAACGCGCTGCTGCCGCAGCCCATGCTGTGGCCGATGTATCTCGCCGCGCTGATGTGCGGCGCGGCCACCGGCATCAGCATGCCGGCGATGATGGCCGTGATCCCGGCGCTGGTGGGCCGCGAGCGGCTGGCCGCCGCGGCGGCTTTGTCGGGCCTATCGCTGCAATTGGGCGGCATTATCGGCCCCGCCCTGGCGGGCGTGCTGCTGGCCGGGCCCGGCCTGGTGGTCTGCTACGCCATTGTTCTGGCCGGAGTGCTGCTCACGCCGCTTTTGCTCAGCGCCTTGCCGCCTCTGCCGCCCAGCGGTCCGAAGCGCGGCGCGGGCCCGTCGGCCTGGGCGGAGGCGCTGGGCTGGCTGCGCGGCAACGTCATGCTGCGGCGCCTATTGTGGGTGGATTTCGCGGCGATGGTACTGGCCACGCCGCTGGCCTTGCTGCCGCAGTGGGGCAGCCAGGTGTTGGCCGCCGGTCCCGAAGCCACGGGCCTGCTGTATGCCGCGCCGGCGGCGGGAGCACTGGTGGCTGGTCTCGGCAGCGGCTGGACCCGCCAGGTGGCCCGCCCGGGCCTGGTGGTGATCGGCGCGGTGCTGCTGTGGGGGCTGGCGGTATTGTCGCTGGCTCTGGGCAGCCATCTGGCCTGGGCCTTGGGCAGCCTGGCGGTGATGGGCGCGGCCGATACGGTTTCCAAGATCCTGCGCGCCGCGCTGGTGCAGCGGCATACGCCCGACGCCCTGCTGGGCCGCATGTCCAGCGTCTGGATGATGCAATCCACGCTCGGTCCGGCCCTGGGCAATCTGCAGATCGGCCTGGTGGCCCGCCTTTGGTCGCCGCCGGCGGCACTGTTGCTGGGAGGCGCGGCCTGCCTGGTCGCGGTGGGTGCGATCGCCGCCGCTTCGCCCGCCTTGCGCCGGACGACGCTGCACCATTCCTCTGAGGAGCGGGCATGAGTGCGCCGGACAGCCCCAAGCACGAATCCTCCCTCGGGGAGGCAGTCGCGAAGCGGCCGGAGGGCCGTCCATCCGGTGCAGAACGGGCGATCTCGTCGCGGGCTTGCCGCCTGGCTCTAGCTGGCCTGGAGTGTGGCGTTGCGCGATGGCTTTCCTGTAGCCTGCCCGTCCCCGGGGTCGGTCCCCGGCGCGCGGGCGGCTTCACTCCTTTTCACATGTAGAGGTATCAGAATGCATTCGAACGTCCTCAACAAACAGCGCTTCGGCCGCCTGCGCCAGTCCGCCCTGGCGCTCGCCGTCGCGTCCTTGCTGGCAGCCACCGCCCAGGCCGCGGCGCCCTTCGATCAAGCTCCGGATGCGGCGTTTTCCGGCCGGGTCATGGTGCAGGGCGTTGTCCTGCCGGGCGGCGAGGCCAAGTTCGCCGGACGGTCGTTCACGCCCGGCCAGGAAGTCGTCCTTTCTTACGGCGGCACCGTCCTCAATCCCGACGGCAAACCCTATGTCGCCAACGACAAGGGCGAGATCAGCGGCGTCATCAAGCTGCCGGCCAACGCCGCGCCGGCCCGCCACCCGCTGGTGCTCGAGGCGGCCAAGCCCACCGCCGCCGCCGTGGTCGACCTGAAAATCTCGCCGGATGTGCCGCCATCGGGACAGGATCGTTTCGAGGTCGAGGCCAAGAAACTCGTCCCCGGCCTTTACCAGGTGGCCTATAGCCCGAAGTCCGATCGCCTCTTCGTCACCTCCGCGATCGGCCGCCCGCCGGTCAAGGAATCGCAACTCGTCAAGGTCGATCCGCAGACGCTGGAAGTCGAAAAAGCGATCAAGCCGGCGGCGCAGCCCGGCCGTGACGATGGCCAGGTGTTCGCCGTATATGGCGTCGGCGTGGACGACGCCAACGGTAATGTGTGGGTTACCAACACCCGCCAGAACACCGTGGCCGTGTATCGCCAGTCCGATCTCGGCCTGGTCAAGCAATTCGAGCCGGGAGCGGCGGCGCATGCGCGCGACGTGCTGGTGGTGCCGGGCTCGGGCAAGGCCTATGTATCCACGCCGGGCCAGAACACGGTCGTCGTATTCGACACCGCCAAGCTCGAACCCCTGACGAGCGTCGAGATCAAGTCGCTCGTTCGCGGCGAGGCATTCAGCTCCATGAGTCTGGCGACCGACGGTTCCGATAAGGTCTACGCTGTCGGCAGCCGGCCCGCCGAGGTGGCCGTCATCGACGTCGCCACCGACACCGTCGACAAGGTGCTGCCGGTGCCGGGCGCATTCGGCGCGTCGGGCATAGCCGTCGATCCCAAGACCAAGCGCGTGTTCGTGGCCTCGCAAGGCAGCGATAACGTGGTGGTGCTCGACAGCCAGTCTGGCGATGTCGTGGCTACCACCCTGGTGGGCGCGGGCGCGCTGAACGTGGCCTTCGATCCCGCCAAGCGGCTGGCCTACGTGTCGAACCGCGGCGCCGACACCGTGACGGTGCTCGACGAAAACGGCAAGATCGTGGCCAATCTCGAAGGCGGCTCCTTCCCCAATCACGCCGGCATCGGCGGCAAGGGCAGCGTCTTCGCCGTGAACAAAGCTCGTGGTGGCGACGACGCCGCGGGCGATCACGTCCGCCGCATCACGCCGCGCTGAGATGGAACTGCCCCCACCATCGCTGCGTTCGCTGCCCCGGGGGGCTGCAGTCTCCTTCGGGCGGAGACTGATCCGTCAATCCGGCGCTGCAACCCCCTGATTCAGGAAGCCTGATTTCATGGCCATACCCCGATTGTCTTCGAGCTCCGCCGCGCGCTGGCTCGACTCGCCCGAGCGATACGGCTGGGTGAGCCAGGCCTTGCATTGGGGCATGGCGGCCTTGTTCGCCTGGCAGTTCACCGGCATGGTGCTGCGGCTGCTGCTCGGGCGCACGCCGGTCACGGCCGTGATGGTGGGTTCGCATGCGCCGGTGGGCACTTTGCTGCTTGGCCTGGTGCTGCTGCGCTTATTGTGGGCCTGGGGCAACCGGCACCGCCGGCCGCCTCGGGAACGCACGCCGGCAGGCCGGGCGGCGTGGCTGGGCCATGCCGCGCTCTACCTGTTGATGATCGTGATACCGCTGTTGGCTCTGTTGCGGCACTATGGCTCGGGCCGGGCCTTCGCCCCCTTCGGCGTGCCGCTGATGGCGGCATCGGACAAGCTTCCGTGGCTCATGGCTCCGGCCGATGCCGTACATGGCCTGCTGGCCTGGTTACTGCTGGCGCTGGTGGCCGGGCATGTGCTCATGGTGCTGGTGCATCAGTATGTATGGCGGGACGGCATCGCCGGACGAATGTTGCCGCGACGGCGCAAAGGCCCGCCATCCGGGCCCGGCTAGCCGCAAGAGGCTTGCCCGGCCCGCCAACAGGCTCGCTGGGCTACCCTCCAGTCGCTGCGCGACTTCCTCCCCGGGGGAGGATTCGCGCTTGAGGCGGCTCGGCGCGCTGGATGCACTGCCCTCCAGTCGCTGCGCGACTTCCTCCCCGAGGGAGGATTCGCGCTTGAGGCGGCTCGGCGCGCTCATGCCATCGGCGTGAGTTCTTCGTGCACGCCTTCGGCGCCCTTGCGCCAGTAGGCCGCCACCCGCATTGCCTGCTTGGGGTGGCCTTTCTGGTCGATGAGGATGTCACGTACCTGGGTCATCACCGACGCCTCGCCGGCACCCCAGGCGAAACCTTCGCCCGCCGGGAGTTCTCGCTTGCGCAGAGATTCGAGCAAGGCTTCGTTGCTGTCCACCCATTCCAGTTCCAGGTCGGCCGCGCTGCTCAGTTCGCGCTGGTCGGCGGGATCGGTGAGCAGGACGGAGACCATGGCCCGGGTGCCCGGGGGCAATTCCTCCAGGCGGCGATGGATGGCGGGCAGGGCGGTGGCATCGCCCACGAACAGATGCCAGTCGTAGTCCATGGGGATGATCATCGAGCCGCGCGGCCCGGCGATGACGGCGGTTTGGCCGACGACCGCCTCGCGGGCCCAGCGGGCGGCCTGGCCATGTTGGTGCAGGGCGAATTCGAGGACGAGTTCATTGCGTTCGGCATCGTAGTGGCGCGGCGTGTAGTCGCGGCGGATGGGCTCGCCCTCGGACGAGTCGAACATGAACTTGAGGTGGTCGTCGAAACCGCTGGAAATGAACCCGGCCAAGGCATCGCCGGCGAGCGTGATGGCAAGAAAGCCGGGGCTCAGTTCCTGGATGCGGGCAACCTTCAGCTCGCGACGATGGATCTCGTGGCGAACGCGTTCGATACGGCGGGGCGGGGCGGCAGTCATGGTTGGTCGGTGAGTCTTGTTGGTGGATAATATCAACGATTATAAAATTTTCGTGTTGATAAAGTCAACCAAATATCCATGACCCGCACCGACGATCTTTCTCTTGAGCTTTTCGATGGCCTGCACAATGTGATGCATTTGTACCGGGCCCGCCAATTGCGTGCGCTGCGCGATGGCGCCTTCGAGCTGACGCCGATGGAATACAAGGCGCTGGGCTATGTGGCGCGGCATCCCGGCTGTACGCAGAGCGATCTGGTAGAGCGCTTCGGCCGCGATAAAGGGCAGCTCGCGCGCCTGCTCAAGGGCCTGCGCGATCGCGGTTTGCTGGAGTCCCGGGTCGACCCCGCGGACAAGCGCAGCATGCTGCTCGCGCCATCGGCGGCGGGCGAGCAATTGCATCGCATCCTGCGCGACGAAGCGGCGGAGGTGGCCCGCCAGGCGACGACCGGCCTGTCGAAGTCGCAATGCCGCGCCGTGCTCGCGGCGCTCGAACGGATCCGGCAGAACTTCGAGGATTTATCCCAACAATTGCCAGAACCGATTGCCGATACAGCTTGTCACGAAGCGGCAGTATGATGTGGGGTCGCGTGGCGATCCGGAGCGCGCCCGACATTCCGATCCATCGCTCCCGGAGTGATTGCCATGTTTCTCGATCCCCAAACCCAGGCGCTGATCCAGCTGGTCGTCGACAATAAAGTCCCGGCGTTCAGCGACCTGGAGCCTGCGGCCGCGCGCCAACTGTATCTGGACGGCCGCGGCTTTACCCAGCCCGATCCCGAGCCGGTGGCCGAGGTGCGCGGTCTGGCCGCGCAAACCCCGGAGGGCCCGGTGCCCCTGCGGCTGTATCGGCCGCGGGGCACGATGGCCGAAGCGGTGTTGCCGGCCCTGGTGTATTACCACGGCGGGGGCTGGGTGATCGGTGATCTCGACTCCCACGATAACCTGTGCCGGCAACTGGCCAATGAGTCGGGCTGCGCCGTGGTGGCCGTGGACTATCGGTTGGCGCCCGAGCATCGTTTTCCGGCCGCGGTGGACGACGCCTTCGGCGCCCTGCGCTGGATCCAGGCACAGGCGGCCGAACTGCGCCTGGATCCCGCCCGCCTGGCGGTGGGCGGCGACAGCGCCGGCGGCACGCTGGCGGCGGTCTGCGCGCTGGCCCACCGCGATTGGCGCCAAACCGCCGGGGGCGCGGCGGCGCCGGCGCTGCGCTGGCAATTATTGGTATATCCCGTGGCCGATATCGCCGGCTCCACCGAGTCGCGCCAGCGCTTTGGCGAAGGCTACCTGCTATCGAACGCCGACTCCGCCTATTTCGCCGGCCACTATCTCAACCAGCCGGCCAGCGCCATCCCCGATTGGCGCCATTCGCCGTTGCATGCGCCCTCGCATGCCGATCTGCCGCCTGCGCTGGTGCTTACCGCCGGCCACGATCCGCTGCGCGATGACGGCCTGAACTACGCGCAGCGCCTGAGTCTGGCGGGCAACCGCGCCAGCTATGTGTGCTTCGAGCGCCAGGTGCACGGCTTTCTGTTGATGGGCCGCATCATCGACGAAGCGAACACCGCCGTCACGCTCTGCGCCGCGAGCCTGCGCCGGGCTTTGGGCTGACCGTCACGACGCCGCCAGCCTCGCGGCCGCCCGGGGGATCGCTTGGTGGCACGGTCGGGCAAGCCAAAACTAGGGTATACCCTGAAGACGCGCCGACCTCAAACAGAGGATGATGAGAGGTTCTCTCCCTACCTCACGTGCACCTGCGCGCCGTTCGCGGCGCGTTCCCGGCAGCCCCCATCATGTCCGAATCCCAGCATCCCACCGCCTCCCATCATTTGCTCGAAGGCTGCAACGCCCTGGGCATCGATTACCTCTTCTGCAATCTCGGCACCGATCACGCGCCCATCATCGAGGAAATGGCCCGCTGGCAGCGCGAGAACCGGCGCCTGCCCAAGGTCATCCTGTGCCCGCATGAAAACACCGCGGTGCATATGGCCGCGGGCTATGCCGTGGCCACCGGCCGCGGCCAGGCCGTGCTCGTCCACGTGGATGCCGGCACCGCCAATGCCGCCATGGGTTTGCACAATCTGTTCCGCGCTCGCATCCCGGTGTTGCTGATGGCGGGCAAGGCGCCGTTTTCCACCTACGGCGAACTGCACGGCGGCCGCCAGAGCTTCGTGCATTTTGTTCAGGAGCCCTACGACCAGGGCAGCGTGGTGCGGCCCTACGTCAAATGGGAATACACCTTGCCGGCGGCCGAGCTGACGCGCGAGGTGCTGGCGCGCGGCTATACGATGATGCAGTCCGACCCGCCCGGGCCGGCGTATCTCATGCTGCCGCGCGAGGTGCTGGCCGCCCGTGCGCCCGAGGTTCCGGCGATCCGGCGCCGCTCCGTCGAGGCCAGGCCGCTCAGGGCGGGTCCGGCCGCCGCGGCCGACGTCGAACGCGTCGCCGACGGCCTGCTGGCCGCCATCGAGCCGCTGCTGATCACCGGCTATGCCGGCCGCAATCCGGCCGTGCCGCCCTTGCTCGACGAACTGGCGCAATTGGCGGGCGTGCGGGTTTGCGAGTTCAACCCCTTGTACGTCAATATGCCGAGGAGTTCGCCGTGCTTTGGCGGCAGCCAGCCGGGGCCTTTCGCCGAACGCACCGATTTCGGCATCGTGCTGGATTCCGACGTGCCTTGGGTGCCCTCGGCCTTCCAGGGCAATCCCGACGCCTATTGGGTGCAAGTCGACGTCGACGCCCTCAAGCGCGATATGCCCATGTGGAGTTTTCCCACCGATCTGCGCCTGGAGGCCGATGCCGAAACCGTGCTGCGTCAGCTGATCGAGGCCGTGCGCGCCCGCCAGACGCCGGAGCAGGCCAACGCCGCGGCCGCCCGGGTGGAGATCATGGCCCAGGAGCGCGCCAAGCGTCGCACCGCCGCCGAAGCGCTGGCCGCACAGCCGGGCGAAGACGGCGCGATCGCCGTGCCCTTCTTGTGCGCCGCCTTGGCCCGTGCGCTGCATCCCGACGATATCGTGGTCAACGAAACCATCACCAACGCCTCGGTAGTCGACGAGCACCTGCCTCGCGAGCGCCCCGGCACCAAGGTCTGCACTCTGGCGGGCGGGCTCGGTTTCTCGGGCGGGGTGGCGCTGGGCCAGAAGCTCGCCCATCCCGAACGCACCGTGGTGCAGATCGTGGGCGACGGCAGTTTTTATTTCTGCAACCCAAGTTCGGTCTATGCCGTGGCGGGCCAATATGGGCTGCCGATCTTCACCGTAGTCCTCGATAACAGCGGCTGGGGCGCGGTCAAGGCGTCTACCTTGCGCATGTATCCCAAGGGCGAAGCCCACGATACCGATCAGTTCGCCTCCTTGCTGTCGCCCGACATGGATTTCGGCAAAGTCGCCGAGGGGGCCGGCGCGCATGGCGAGGTGGTGTCCGACCCCGCCGCCGTGAACGTGGCCATCGCTCGCTGCCTGGCGGCGGTGCGTTCAGGAAGGTCGGCCGTGCTGCATGCGAGGGTGTCGCCGCTCTGAGCAGGCCAGGGTCCGGCCAGATAGGCCGACAACCGGCCCGAACCCGGCGCAGGGCTGGGAGGCGGCGCTGCGCCGGCCCGACCTGGCGCGCCGCGCCCAGGCGGGCCGATGGCCGGATGGCGCGGAGCGGACCGGCGACAGTGGCGTTGTTGCGGGCGCCGCCGCGGGGCGCGGATCAGCGCGTGCGGTGCGCCAGATCGCGGGTGGAAGGCATGCGGCGATCCTGGGCCTCGAGCTCGGCTTCGTCGCGGGCGAGGTTGTCCAGCATCGCCAGCAGCACGCGGCGGGTGGTGGCGATGTCCTTGGCGCTCACCCCGGTCACGCTGACGGCATTGACTTCTTCGGCCAGCGGCACCAGTTTTTGCTTGAGCTCGCGGCCGGTGGCGGTAAGGAAGACGTGCACGTTCTTGCGGTTGCCGGGCAGATGGCGGCGCTCGGCATAGCCCAGCGCCTCGAGCGCCTTGACCGCGGTGTAGGTGGTGGGCTCCATCACGCCGGCCTGCTGGCTCAACTGGCGCTGGGTCAGGCCGTCTTCTTCCCAGAGAATGCGCAGAAAGGTCCAATGGCCGAACGACACGTCATGATCGGCCAGGCGCACCTGCAGGGCGCGCACCAGGGCGCGCGTCGCGTCCTTGATGAGGTGGGCGAGGCGGTCGTCGGGCAGGGCGTTGCGCCAATGCTGCAGCAAGGCCCGGGTGTCGTCGGCGGGAGCGTTCATGGAAGCGGGTCAGAGGGAGGAGCCGGCAGCGGCACCTGCCGCGCCAGGCGGACGTCGGTGCCCAGCCGGGCCGATTCTAGCAAGGCCAGGCAGGCTTCCGTCGTGGCGCGGCCCCAATGACCGCTATGCAGGGCAGGCCGACCCTCGCGCAAGACGGCCCAGAGCTCGTCGACAACCTCCTGGCGCGGGACGGCCGGCACCGGCACCGGCTGGAACTCCCGCTGGCCGTTCGCGTAGACCCACACGCCTTCGGGCGTGGGGCGCAGGTCGGCGTGGTCGCAACTGACCAGGACGTGCCCGAAGTGCTGGTGGTAGGGAGCCGTGGTGGGTGGCGGCTGGTAGCGGCTGCCGCCGAAGTTGCCCTCGGCCTTTAGCCAGGCCTCGTGGTCGGCGGATTCGCGGCTGGCCAGGCGCCGGCGCGCCGCGCCGTAGTCGTCGGGCGACTTGCGGCGCCCCATTTCGCCGATCCAGCCATGCCATTCGTCGGAATCGAAGTGGGCATAGCCGCTGTAGAGCAGCGAGGCGAAGGCGCCGCCCTGGAAGGTGAGCAGGGCGGCATAGGCGCCCTCGGTGGGGCGCTCGGCGTCCCAGGCGCCCGTCAGGGCCCGCACGGTGGCCACCTCGCCGCCGCCCAGCAGGCGGACGATATCCATCTGGTGCGCCGCCTGGTTATGCACCACGCCGCCGCCCAGCCCGGTTTGCAGTTCTTCGGGGCGGCGGGGGCGGTAGAGGAAGTCGGTGTGGTATTGCGCCTGGATCATGCGCACCGCGCCATGGCGGCCGCTGGCGATCAGGCCCGCCGCGTGGCGGATGGGCGCGTCGAAGCTGTGGCTGTGGCCCACCAGCAGTTGCACGCCGGCCTGCTCGCAGGCCGCCACCATGCGGTCGCAATCGTTCAGGCGGATCGCCATGGGTTTTTCCACCAGCACGTGCTTGCCATGCTGGGCCGCCAGGCACACGTGATCGGCATGCATCTGGTGGGGTGTGGCGATGTAGATCAGCTCCACGTCGGGATCGGCGCACAGGGCGTCGAGGCTGGGCTGGCCGGTGCCGCCGAAGTCGCGCTCGAAGCGCTCCCGCGCCGCGGCGCGCGGATCGAAGCCCGCCACCAGGCGCACGCGAGGGTCGCCCTGCCAGGTCGGGATCATGAGCGTAAAGGCCCGGCCGAGCCCGGCCACGCCCAGGCGCAGAGGGTTTGTGGTGGCCTCCCCGTGGGCTGCGGGGATTGTGAGCGTGGGGCCGTTCATCGTCAAAGATCCAGGGTGAGCTCGTCGGAACAGGCGCGCGAGACGCAGACCATGATGTTGTCGTCCTGCTCCTCCGGCATCAGCACCATGTCGCGGTGCTCGGCCTGGCCGGCCAACAGGCGAGTGCGGCAGGAGCCGCAGGTGCCGCTTTCGCAGGAGCTGGGCACCGCCACGCCATGCTCGCGAACCACGTCGAGGATGGAGCGGTCGGCTGGCACCGTCACCGTCATGGCGCTGCGCTCGAGCCGGACGGTGAACGGCGTGTTGTGGCGCGTGTCGCGGTTCTCGGCGCCGAAGCTTTCGAAGTGCACGCTGCCGCCCGGCCAGTGGCCGGTCATGTCGCGCACGGCTTCCATCAGCCCGCGCGGGCCGCAGCAATACACATGCGCGCCTTTGGGATTCTCGAGCAACGGCCAGAGATCCAGCGCCTGTTCGGGATCGCCGCCATCATGGTGCAGCGTGACCTGAGCGCGCCATTCGGGGCTGGTGAGTTCCTCCAGAAACGCCGTGCCCGCGGCGTCGCGCGTGCAGTACACCAGTTTGAAGCGGCCTTCGCCCGAGTCCTTCAGCCAGCGCGCCATCGCCAGCACCGGCGTGATGCCGATGCCGCCCGCGATCAACAGATGCTGGCGGGCCTTGGACGAGAGGGCAAAGGCATTGTCGGGCAGGCCGACCGGAAGGGTGTCGCCCACCTTCAGCGCTTCGGCCATGCTGGCGGAGCCGCCACGGCTGTCGGCCTCGCGCTTGACGGCGATCTGGTAGCGCTCGCGCTCGAAGGCGCTGTTGCAGAGCGAATACTTGCGCACCAGGCCGGCGGGCGTCAGCACCTCCAGGTGCGAGCCCGGGGTGAACTCGGGTAGATCGGCGCCGTCGGCAGCGCGCAGTTCGAACAGATGGATATCGCGTGCGATCTCGCGGGCGTCGGCGACGCGCAGCTGCAGGGCGGGAACAAAGGTGGCCAGACTCATGGGGCGCTCGTCGGGGAAAATCAGGATGCATTTATCTTAGATATCTAATAATATAACCGCAAGCCTCGAATGTCATCGGTCAGCTGGCGTCATCGGGGCTGAAAATCCATCCGATCCTTTCCAAAAACGGACCCTCCCAGGAGACAACCACTATGTTGACTACATTTGCCAGATTCGGCTGTCGGCTCGGCGCCGCCATGAGCATTGCCCTGGGCGCCACGCTGCTCATCGGCGCGGCCGCGCCGGCCGGCGCCCAGGCCGCCACCTATCCCGATCGCACCATCCGTTTCGTGGTGCCTTACGCGCCGGGCGGCCTGCCCGACACCGTGGCCCGGCTCACTGCGCAGCAACTGGGCGAACGCCTGGGGGTTGCCGTGGTGGTCGACAACCGGCCCGGGGCCAACGGCGTGGTGGCGGCGCAGGCGCTGCTCGGCAGTCCCGCCGATGGCTACAGCTTCCTCGTCACCGACGGTTCCATGCTGTCGATCAATCCGCATCTGTATTCCAAGCTGGCCTACGATGCCGAAAAAGACTTCCTGCCGGTGTCGCTGGTGGCCACCTCGCCGCTGTTCCTGGCGGCCAACTCGCAGTTCGCACCCAATACCTTCGACGAATTCGTCGAGCTGATGAAGGCCAATCCCGGCAAATTCAATTACGGCTCGTCGGGCGTGGGCAGCAGCCACCACTTGTCGATGGAAGCCCTCAAAACCGCCCTGGGGCTGGATATCACCCACGTGCCGTTCCGGGGGTCCGGCCAGTCGGTGCCGGCGCTGATCGGCAACCAGGTGCCGGTGGTATTCTCGGCCCTGCCTTCGCTGGTGGGATTCGTCGCCAACAACGAGGTGAAGCTCCTGGCCGTGAACTCCGAAAAACGCTACGACCAGGCGCCCGACGTTCCGGCCATCGCCGAGTGGATTCCCGGCTATGACTTCGCCCCCACCGTGGGTATCCTCGCGCCCCGCGGCACCCCCCAGGCCATGATCGACCGCATCGCCACCGAAGTGGCCGACATCGTCAAAAATCCCGCCGTCATCGAATCGTTCCGCAAAATGGGCATCGACCCGGTGGGCGGCATGCCCGATGCCTATGCCCAGGCGATCAAGGCGGAGTCCGATAGTTATGCCGCCGCCATCAAGGCCTCCGGGGTCAAGGCCGACTGAATGGCGTCGGTCTGGCCGACCCTGCTGAGCTGGTCCCAGTGGCTTCCTGGCCCCGGAGCACTGCTCCTTATCCTGGTGGCCTTTATTCTGGGTGGCGTCATCAAGGGAACCCTCGGGGTCGGCCTGCCGCTGTTCGCGGTGCCGCTGATGTCGCTGGTCATTCCCGCGCCCACCGCCATCGCGCTGATGGCGGTGCCGGTGCTGCTTTCCAATCTGTGGCAGGCCATCGATTGCGGCAAGGGTGCCGCGCATGCGCTGCGGTTCAAGCCGCTGCTGATCACGCTGTTCGTCAGTACCTCGATCACGGTACCCCTGGCACTCTCGCTCAGCCTGAGGGCTCTCAATATTCTGGTGGCGTCGGCCGTGCTCATCGCGGTCTTCCTCATGGCCTGGCAGCCCAGGCTGGAGTTCTCGCCGCGCCAGGAAAAGCGCGTGGGCGGCGTGGTCGGCCTGCTGGCCGGCATCATGAGCGGCGTCTCGTCCATGGCGGGGCCGCTCATCATCACTTTCCTGATGGCCCTGCGCCTGCCCCGGGAGGTGTTCATCGGCAGTATCAGCGTCATCTATCTGTTCAGCATGGTTCCGCTCTACGCTTCCCTCGCGTATCATGGACGGTTGGGGCCTGTCGAGGCCGGGCTGTCGCTGATCGGGCTGGTGCCGATGTTTCTGGGCATGCGGCTGGGCAAGGCGATGCGCCATCGCCTGAGCGAAACCGCCTTCCGGCGCATCCTGTTCTGGTTCCTCGGCTTGCTGGCCATCTTGTTGCTGTTCAAATGAGGCCTGCCGCGGCGCGGCATCTCCGTGCCTCCAAGGGTTTTTGCCATGTCTACCACCACCGACGCTACTTTCGCCTGGTCCGACGCCTACGTCATGGGTTTTGGCCCGATGGACGACACCCATGAAGAATTCGTGGCCTGTGTCAACGCCGTGCTCCAGGCGCCCGACGCCCGCATGCTCGAATGCATGCAGGCGCTGCGCGAGCATACCGAGTCGCATTTCGCCGCCGAAGACGCCTGGATGACCGAAACCGAGTTTCCCGCGCGCGAATGCCACATGAACGAGCACGCCGCCGTGCTGAAGTCCGTCATCGAGGTGCAGCAACTGGTCGAGCAGGGCAACACCGAGATCGCCCGCGATCTCGCGCGCGAGCTGGCCCGCTGGTTTCCGGGCCACACCGATTACCTCGACTCCGCGCTGTCGCACTGGATGTGCAAGCAAACCATGGGCGGCAAGCCGGTCATTATCCGGCGCGACATCCGTTCGGGCAAGATCGACGAGCTCCTCGCGCAATCCTGAGCTCCGAACCCGGCCTGCTCGTCAGCCGGGTTCGCCGGTCCGGCGCCGTCGCGGCGCTTTTTTCTTGAATTATTCTTAGATATCTAATTATAATTCAGTCATCGATGACGAAAGGCCCGAGCGGCGCCGCATGGCAGCCGCGGGCCGTATGCCGCAGGAGCCCAGCCCATGATCACCCGTGAAGAAAACGAACTGTTATGCCGTGTGGAGGGCGATGCCCCCATGGGCCAATTGATGCGTCGCCACTGGACGCCCGTCTGCCTCAGCGAAGAGGTGGCCGAACCCGACTGCGATCCGGTGCGGGCCAGCGTGTTCGGCGAGAACCTGGTCGTATTCCGGGATTCCGACGGCCGCGTCGGCGTGCTGGAAGAGGCCTGTCCCCACCGCGGGCCGTCGCTGGCCCTGGGCCGCAACGAAGACGGCGGCCTGCGCTGCCTGTACCACGGCTGGAAGATGGACGTGGAAGGCCAGGTGCTCGAGATGGTGTCCGAGCCCGCCTCCAGCGGCCTGGCCGAAAAAATCCGGCACACGGCCTATCCGGTGCGCGAGTGGGGCGGCATGATCTGGGCCTGGTTCGGCCCGGCCGATGCCCAGCCCGAATTCGTGCCGCCGCGCTGGGCGCCCACCGAAGACGCCAGGGTGTCGATCGCCAAGGTGATCCTGCCCGTCAATTGGGCGCAGATCCTCGAAGGCGCCATCGACTCCGCGCACAGCTCCAGCCTGCATTCGTCCGACATGGTGCCGGCGCGGGTGGAAGGCGCCAAGGCCACCGCCAGCAATTGGCTGCGGCCGTCCACCGACAAGGCGCCTCGCCTGCAGGTCGAGCGCAGCGGCTACGGCTTTCGCTATGCCGCGCTGCGCCGGCCGATCACCAACGCCAACGCCAACGAGTATGTGCGCACCACGGTGTTCGTCGCGCCCTACACGGTATTGATCCCGCCCAACAATCTGTACAACGTGGCCAACGTCAACGTGCCGCGTGACGACACCTCCACCGCCTTCTATTTCATCGCCTGGGGCCATCCGTCACAAACGCCCGAAACCGAAACCTGGCGCAAGTTCCTCGGCCAGACGGTGGGGATCGACCTCGATGAAACCTATCGCCCCCATCGCACGCTGGCCAATAACTTCTGGCAGGATCGCCAGGCGATGCGGGCCGGCAACTTCACCGGCATCAAGGGCTTTCCCAACCAGGACGTCGCCATGTGGGTCACCATGGGCCCCATCGTCGACCGCAGCCGCGATCGGCTGGGCGCCAGCGATCTGGCGGTGGTCGAGTTCCGCCGCCAGATGGTCGAGGCCGCGCGCGACTTCCAGCAGGGCGGCGAGGCCATCGGGACGGGCGAGCACGCCATCCCCGAATGGGTCTGCTCGTTCCAGTCCATCGTGCCCAAAACCATCGACTGGCGAGACTACGCCACGGGCTACGTCTGGGAGGGCGGCACGATGGCGATGGAAGAGGATTCGTATTCGGTGCCGCGGCAGTAGGCACGCGCCGGCGGGCGTGCCGGGCATGCCGGGCATCGCCGCCAGGCGGCAATTCATCGGGCCGGCGCCGGCGTGCTCTCCCGAGCATCATCGGCAAGAGCCAATGTCTTTCCCGCATGGGCGGGATCATCCACAGGAGGTTGTTTTGTCCAAACTCGCACTGTCCTTCGCCATTGGAGACTATGACCGCAACCGGCCGTTGATCGAGGGCAGGGTGCCGGTTGATGGCGTCGATCCGGTCTGCATGACCCTGTCGCCGGAAGAGATTTTCTTCCGCGTCTTCCGCAACCAGGAGTTCGACGTCAGCGAGCTTTCGCTCTCGAGCTATGTGGTCAAAACCGCCAATGGCGATTGTCCCTACGTGGGCATCCCGGCCTTTCTGTCGCGCGCCTTCCGCCATACCTCGATCTACGTGCGCCGCGATCGCATCCAGAAGCCGGAAGATCTCAAGGGTTGCCGCATCGGCGTGCCGGAGTACCAGCTCACCGCCATCGTGTGGGCGCGAGCCTTGCTGCACGACGACTACGGCGTGGCGCCCGAAGACGTCACCTGGGTGCGCGGCGGCATCGATACTCCCGGCCGTCCCGAAAAGATCTCCCTGAATCTTCCGGCGGGCGTGAAGCTCGAAACCGCGCCCGAGACCGACACCATCTCCGACATGCTCGACCGCGGCGACATCGACGCCTTCATCGCACCGCGTCCGCCCAGTGGCGCCGCCGCCAGCAACCCCGATGTGGGCTGGCTGTTTCCCGACCCCACCGCCACCGCCAAGGATTATTACCATCGCACCGGCATCTTCCCCATCATGCATCTCGTGGGCGTGCGCAAGACCCTGGTCGAACAGCATCCCTGGTTGCCCGGCGCGGTGTTCAAGGCCTTCGAGGCGTCCAAGGCGGCGGCCGTCGAGCACCTGGCCGACACCTCGGCCACCAAGGTCACCCTGCCTTTCATCGAAGAGCAACTGAAGGCGGCCCGCGAGCTGATGGGCGAGGATTACTGGTCGTACGGGGTCGAGGCCAACCGCACAACCCTGGAAACCTTCCTGCGCCATCATCACAGCCAGGGTTTGTCGTCGCGGCTGGTGTCGGTCGACGAATTGTTCCATCCGTCCACCTTTGAAACTTTCAAGATCTAAAAAAGACGAATCGGGTAGTATCGAAGCCTTTGCTTCCGGGAGACGACCATGTCCACTACCCTTTCTCTCAATCAGGTCAATGAGCGCTTCGCACTGGCGCCGCAACTGGCGCCGGCCGATATGGCGGCTGTGGCCGCCGCCGGTTTCAAAAGCGTGATCAACAACCGGCCCGATGGCGAGGGCGGCCCCGACCAGCCGCTCAACGCCGACATCGAGGCCGCCGCGCGGGCCGCCGGGCTCGAGTATCGCTATCAGCCCGTCAATGGCGCCAGCATCCAGCAGCAGGATGTCGATAACTTCGCCGAACTCCTCGACACCTTGCCGCAACCGACGCTGGCATTCTGCCGCACCGGCACCCGCAGCGGCGTTCTGTACCGCGCCGCCACCGGACAATAAATCCCAGGCCTTGGCGCTCAATCGAGCGTCGGGCCGCTTCCCGGGCAAAACCGCCCCTCCGGGCAGCGCCGGTGCGTCGGCAGCTGGCGCAGACGAGCCCCCGAACCGGCGGTTTGTCGCGTCCCTGGGCCGGTTTGTCATGGCATTGTCACTTTCCTGACGTATTACTGCGATCTTCTTTTACGGCGCTGCCTACCTCCATGTCGATCGTGCCCCGCAATCCCGACCGCTTTCTCAATCGAGAACTGGCCCTGTTGAAGTTCAACGAGCGCGTCCTCGCCCAGGCCGAGAACGCCGCGACGCCGCTGCTCGAGCGTCTGCGCTTCGTTTGCATCGTCAGCTCCAACCTCGACGAGTTCTTCGAGATCCGCGTGTCGTCGCTCAAAGAGCAACTGCGCCAGGCGCCCGACGTGGCCGGCGCCGATGGGCTGGCGCCAGCCGCCGCGCTGCGGGCCATCGCCGACGGCGCGCAAAAACTGGTGGCGCGCCAATACACCCTGCTCGACGATCAGATCCTGCCCGCGCTGGAAAAATTCGGGGTGGCGCTGCTGCGCGTGCCCAACTGGACTCCGGAAATCCAGGCCTGGGCACAGGCGTATTTCAGACACGACGTGATGCCGCTGCTCACGCCCATCGCCCTCGACCCCGCGCATCCTTTTCCGCGGGTCTATAACAAAAGCCTCAATTTCATCGTCTCGCTCAGCGGTCGCGACGCCTTCGGCCGCAACGCGGCCGTGGCCGTGGTGCAGGCGCCACGCGCACTGCCCCGCATCATCCGGGTGCCACCCGAAGTGTCGGGCATCGAGTATGGCTATGTCATGCTCACTTCCTTCATCCTGGCCTTCGTTGGCGAGATGTTCCCGGGCATGACGGTCAATGGCGTGTATCAATGGCGGGTCACGCGCAACAGCGATTTGTTCGTCGACGAAGAAGAAATCACCAATTTGCGGCTGGCCTTGCAGGGCGAGCTCAATCAGCGCCATTTTGGCGACGCCGTGCGCCTGGAGCTCGATGCCACCATGCCGGAGGAACTCGAACGCTTCGTCCAGCGCGAGTTCAATCTGGCGGCAATCGATACCTATCGCGTGCCGGGGCCGGTCAACCTGTCGCGGTTGATGCAGATCGCCAACGACACGCGGCTGCCGGAACTGCTGTTCCCGGCCTATCAGGCGCCGGTACCCGAGGCCCTTCAGGTGGACGAGCAGGACCACCCCGAGGCGATCTTCGAGGCCATCGCGCAAAACGATCACCTCCTGCATCATCCTTACCAGTCGTTCCAGCCGGTGATCCAGTTTCTCACCGCGGCCGCGCGCGACCCCAAGGTGGTGGCGGTCAAGCAAACCATCTATCGCACGGGTGAAGACTCCGAGCTCATGCGCCTGCTGCTCAATGCCGCCCGCGCCGGCAAGGAAGTCACCGTGGTGGTCGAGCTCATGGCGCGGTTCGACGAACAAACCAACATCAACTGGGCGGCCCGCCTGGAAGAGGTGGGCGCCCATGTGGTTTATGGTGTGGTGGGCCATAAAACCCATGCCAAAATGGCCCTGGTGCTGCGCCGTGAAAACGGCCACATCCGCCGCTACGCGCATCTGGGCACCGGCAACTATCATCCGCGCACGGCCAAGCTTTATACCGATTTCGGGCTGCTCACGGCCAACCCCGAACTCTGCGACGACATGGACCGCGTCTTCGCCCAGCTCACCGGCCTTGGCGAGCGGCGCCAGTTGAACTGCCTGCTGCAATCGCCGTTCACCCTGCACGAGACCATGATGGAGCTCATCCAGGCCGAAGCCGAGCGCGCCAGGGCCGGCAAGCGCGCCCGCATCATGGCGAAGATGAACTCGCTGCTCGAGCCTCGCGTGATCGAGGCCCTGTACGAGGCAAGCCAGGCCGGCGTGCGCATCGATCTGATCGTGCGCGGCGTGTGCACGCTGCGGCCCGGCGTGCCCGGCCTGTCCGAGAACATCACCGTGCGTTCGATCATTGGCCGCTTTCTTGAACACTCGCGCGTCTACTACTTCTATAACGGCGGCGACGAAAAAGTCTATCTGTCGTCGGCCGATTGGATGGATCGCAACTTCTTCCGCCGCGTCGAGGTCGCCTTTCCGGTGCTCGACAAAAAGCTGCGCAAACGGGTCATCGACGAATCCTTTACGTTTGCCTTGCGCGACAACCAATTGGCCTGGCGCCAGCAGCCCGACGGCGGCTACCAGCGTGTGCGCAGCCGCCGCCCGGCGTTCAACATGCAGAGTCATCTGATGCAGGTGCTCGGGCACGGCTGAGCACTCGCCCCAGCGCAGGCCGGGCCACCCACGGCCTGCGCGCCGCTCGTATCCGACGGGCGACGATCCGTGGTGCTCGCCGCGCCAAAGCCGCCTCCGCGCGAAGCGAGAGAGCGGCAAGGCTTGTGCGAAAGATCGGCATTCTTCATGCTGGCCAACGATGGCATCCCGTAGAATGGCGGCCATGGTACGGCCTTACCTCATCCAGAGTGCCCGTTTTCAACGGCTGTGGCGGCAAGCGGCGTGTTTTGCCTTGCTCGCCTTGATGGTGCGCGCCGTTGTACCGGCGGGCTACATGCCCGCCATTCCGGCACAGGCGGCCGGCGGTATCCTGTGGTTGTCGCTGTGCGGGGTTGATGGCCGCCCGCTGCGAGCGGTGGTGATCACCTCGCTCGATGACACCGACACGTCCGGGTCGACAGCGGTCGAGGGCTGCCCATTCGGTTTGCTCGCCGCGGCCGCCGGGGGGCCGTTGCCGTCGGCGCTGGAGCCGCTGCCCTGGCCGCCGGCCGCGGCGCCAACGCCTATGCCGGCGTCCGGGCTCCCGACGGCGCCGCGTATTCCGGGGCCTCCATTGGGTTCACGGGCGCCGCCCGTGGCCTGATCGACGCGCGATGTGCCGGCCTGCTTGGCGGGCGTCCCTTCCCATTTCCGGCCGTGTCCCTTTTGCCGATGCCATGCAGTGGGGCCAGAGCTTCATTGCGATGGCAGCTCTTGCGGCGGAAGGGCTCGCGGGCGTCGCTCGCTTCCCCCGTATCGTCAGGGATGCCCGGACGCTTCGTGCGCAAGGCCGGCGTTATTTTCACAGGATGACTCTCATGTCGATGTTTGCTTTCCGCCGCCACGCCGTTTACTGCCTGGCTTTGTTATCCACTTCGCTGGCCTGGACGGCGCAAGCCGAGGTTCAGGTGACCATTACCGAACCCTGGGTGCGCGCCACCGTGCCCCAGCAACCCGCCACGGGTGCGTTCATGGCCCTGGTGGCGGACGAGGATGCCCGCCTGGTCGGCGCCGATTCGCCGGTCGCCAAGCAAGTCGAGATCCACGAAATGCGCATGGAAAACGACATCATGCGCATGCGGCAAATTCCTGGTCTCGATCTGCCCCGTGGTCAAAAGGTCGAGCTTCGCCCCGGCGGCTATCACATCATGCTGATTGGCCTGCACGCGCCGGTTACCGCCGACCAGACGGTTCCGCTCACGCTGGTGGTGGAGGATCGTCAAGGCCAACGCCACACCGTAAACGTGGAGGCCGCCGTACAGGCCCTGGGCGCCCAGGGCGCCGGGCATGGCCATGGCGGCCACGCCTCCCACGCCTCCCACGCCTCCCACGCCTCCCAAGCCCACGGCACCAGTGAACAGCCGAGCTTGCCCGCCAGCGTGGAGATCTCGCAGTGCTGGGTCCGTGCTTTGCCCGCGCCGCTGCCCTCGGCCGCCTATTTGCGGATCCGCAATGGCGGCGCCACGCCCGTTACCCTGGTGGCGGCGGATGCCCCGGGTTTCGGCCACGTGATGCTGCACCAGACCCAAACCGCGGACGGCGTGGCGTCGATGCACCATGTGACCGGCGTAGCGGTGGCGCCCGGCACTACGGTGGCGCTGGAGCCGGGCGGCTACCATGTGATGCTCGAACAGCCGGCGAGCGAGCTGTCGGTGGGTGAAAGCCTCACGCTGGCGCTGGGCTTCGAGGGCTATGCCCCCCGGTCGATCGACTGCGAGATCCGGTCGGCGCGGGGCTAACAGCAAACGTCGGCGCTCCGGCCGCCCACAAGCCCGGGGGGGCGGGCGTTTACAATGCCCGTCTCGCACTTTCCACTTCCTCCAGTCAATGACCGAAAAAATTCGCATAGCGATTGCCGGCTACGGCAACCTCGGGCGCGGCACTGAAACCGCCGTCTCCAAATCCCCGGATATGACGCTGGTCGGCGTGTACACGCGTAGAAACCCGCAAGATGTACAGCTGTTGACGTCCGGGGTGCCCGTGCATCGGCTGGATGATTTGGCGGACCACCGCCAGCAGATCGATGTCCTGATCCTGTGCGGCGGCTCCAAAAATGATTTGCCGGCTCAAGGGCCGGAGTTCGCGCAGTGGTTCACCACCGTCGACAGCTTCGATACCCACGCGCGCATTCCGGAGTACTTTGAGGCGGTGGATGCTGCCGCCCGAACCGGCGGCAATATCGCGATCATCTCCGTGGGCTGGGATCCCGGCCTTTTCTCGTTGAACCGGCTGTTCGGCGAAGCCGTGCTTCCCGATGGCGACACCTACACGTTCTGGGGCAAGGGGCTGAGCCAGGGGCATTCCGACGCCGTGCGCCGTGTGCCCGGCGTGCGGGGCGCCGTGCAATACACTATTCCGGCGCCCGAAGCCATCGATCAAGTCCGCCAAGGCTTGCGGCCCCAGCTCAGTACCCGGCAGAAACACACGCGGGAATGCTATGTCGTTCTGCAGGATGGCGCCGATCCCGAGCAGGTGAGGCAGGCGATCGTGACCATGCCCGATTACTTTGCCGACTACGACACCACCGTTCACTTCATTCAGGAAGAAACGCTGCGCACCGAACACGCCGCCATGCCGCATGGCGGTTTCGTCATCCGCAGCGGCATCACGGCCGAAGGCGAGAACCAGGTCGTGGAGTATTCGCTTGCCCTGGGCAGCAACCCGGGATTCACGTCCAGCGTGTTGGTGGCCTATGCGCGCGCCGCCCACCGGCTGAAGCAGCGCGGCGAGACCGGCGCCCGCACGGTGTACGACATCGCGCCGGGTCTGCTGTCGCCCAAGAGCCCGGCGGCCTTGCGCAAAGAGATGTTGTAGCACCAGGCAGGCCAGGGGGAAGGCGATTGCCGGTACGATCCGCTGCCCTTGTGTCAGCCGTTTGGCGCCGATGCCTCGCCGATCGTCTCCAGCGTTTTGCGGGCGATCACCCATTCTTCGCGGGTGGGGATCACCAGCACATCGACCGCGCTGGCGCGGGCCGCGATGCGGCGGGCATGCCGCTGGTTGGCGGCGTCGTCGAGCCGCAGACCCAGCCATGCCAAATGATGGCACACGCGGGCACGCACCCGGGCGTTGTGTTCGCCCACGCCGGCGGTGAAGACCAGAGCGTCGAGTCCGCCGAGCGAGACGCCGAGCCCGGCCACGGCTTCGGCGGTGCGTCGAGCGAAGACTTCCAGTGCCAGGCGGGCGGCCGGTTCGGCGCTCGCTTCCAGGTCGCGTACGTCGCCACTGATACCCGATAGACCCTTGAGGCCCGATTCGTAGTAAAGCACCCGCTGGATCTCGTCGTGATCCATGCCTTGCTCCAGCATCCAGAGCAGGACGCCGGGGTCGAGGCGGCCCGGGCGAGTGCCCATGGGCAGGCCGTCGAGCGCGGTGAAGCCCATGGTGGTGTCCACGCTGCGGCCGTCGAGCAGGGCGCAGGCGGATGCACCCGACCCCAGGTGGGCGGCGACCACGCGCGAGCCGACTTCGGGATGACTATCGCGCAGTTCGCCGGCGATGTACTCGTACGACAAGCCATGGAAGCCATAGCGGCGCACACCCTGTTGGTAAAAGCGCTCCGGCAGCGCGAAGCGTTCGACTTCCGGCGCGTGGCCGCGATGAAAGGCGGTATCGAAACAGGCGACCTGGACGATCTCGGGCCAGCGTTCGGCGATCACATGGACCGGTAGTAGATTGTTGTGCTGGTGCAGCGGCGCCAGTGGTGCCAGGGCGTCCAATTCGCGCAGCACCTCGGGCGTGATGATCCGGCTGTCGTGATAGCGCGGCCCGCCGTGCACGATGCGATGGCCGACCGCCACGGGCGCACGGTCCATGCGCTTGGCGAGCCAGCCGGCGACATGGGCCTGCGCCTGTTCGAGGTTGCTGGCGGAGCTCGTCGCCAGGGGCTCGTCGGTGAGTGTCCGGCCATGGCCGTCGGCAGCGGCAAAGCGGGTCTGGGTGGTACCGATGCCCGATATCTGGCCGCCGATCTCCAGGGCCAGGGCGCCGTGCCGCAGCACATACAGCTGGAACTTGAGGCTGGAGCTGCCGGCATTGGCGACGAGGATCTGAGGGGAAGGCTCTGCTGGGTTCATACGTCGTCGAGAGTCTTTTTTGAGGATCGGGCGAAACGCCGGCTGGACTTGGCTTACTTCACTTTGAGGATGGAATCGGCGGCCGATTGCGCCAGCCACCGCGCATGCAGCACGGCCACCGCGCAGGAGATCAGGCGGGTGCGCAGGCCATCGGCGCGGCTGGTGAGGACGACGGGAACGCGCGCGCCCACCACCACCCCCGCGGCTTCGGCGCCGGAAAGAAAGGTCAGGTTCTTGGCCAGCATATTGCCCGCTTCGAGATCGGGTACCACCAGGATCTGCGCCCGGCCCGCGACCTCGGAAACGATCCCCTTGACCATGGCGGCCTCGGGACTGATGGCATTGTCGAGCGCCAGCGGGCCGTCGAGCAGACCACCGGTGATCTGGCCGCGATCCGCCATCTTGCACAGCGCGGCGGCGTCGATGGTGCCGGGTATCTTGGCCGTGACCTGCTCCACGGCCGAGAGAATGGCCACTCGTGGCGGGCCAAGGCCAAGGGCATGGTGCAGATCGATGGCGTTACGCACGATGTCCGCCTTGGCCGCGAGATCGGGAAAGATATTGATGGCGGCATCGGTAATGAACAGCAAGCCCTCGTGGTGCGGGACGCTCATGACGAACACGTGGCTCAGGCGTCGCTCGGTGCGCAGGCCTCCGTGATGGTGGAGCAAGGCGTGCAACAGCTCGTCGGTATGCAGGCTGCCCTTCATGAGCAGGGCGGCGCGGCCACCCTGGACTTCTTCCACCGCGGCGGCGGCCGAGGCGTGGCTATGTGGTGTATCCACCAGGCGCACACTCGAGAGATCGAGGCCGAGCGTGGCCGCCAACGGCAGAAGGCGGGCGGTCGGCCCAACCAGGATGGGCTCGCAGAGCCCCAGGTGGCGGGCTTCGAACGCGGCGGCCAACGAAGCTTCATCGCAAGGATGGACCACGGCGCAGGCGAGAGGCGGCGCCGCTTGGCGGGCGCGTTCCAGAAAAACCTGCAGGGGCTGGACGGGATCGGTCATGGCGGAGCTGCTGACAGTGGCGGACGGCGCTTCACTGTAACGCGATCCCCGGCAAGGTGGGGCGCCTGCGCGGCTGCCCGCGGGGAAGCTTACTGAGGCTCGATACCCACCAGCTTGGCGATCTTCTGATAGCGATCCACCTCATCCGCATACAGCCGGGCCTGATCGGCGATGCTCATTTTTTGCGCCACGCGCGATCCCGTGGCTTCGAGGCCTTGCTTGACCTCCGGATAGGTCAGGGCGCGCGCCAGGGCGTCGTTGAGCGTTTCCATGACGTTCTCCGGGGTACCCTTGGGCACGGTCAGCGCGGCCCAGATATCGAAGGCGAAATCGTGGAACCCGGCGCTTTCATTGACCAGAGGGACCTTGGGGAGTAGCGCGTGGCGCTGCGGGCCGGCCAGGGCCAGGGGCTTGAGCGCCCCGGTCTCGACGAGATTGAGGATCGGGCCCGCCAGCGGGATAAAGGCGATATCGATCTGGCCACCCATGAGATCCTGGACGATGGGGCCGGCGCCGCGGTAGGGCACGTGCAGCAATTCGATTCCCGCCTGCTTGGCAAAGTATTCGCCCGCCAGGTGAAACAACGAGCCATGGCCCACCGAACCATAGCTGATCGGTGGCGCGTTGCCGGCCTTGACGGCGGCCACCAGTTCATCCACCGAAGCGTAGGGCAGGTCTTTGCGGCCGACCAGCAGCATATCGGTGTTGATGACCATGCCCGTGAGCTGGAAGTCGTTGGACTCGAAGTTGGCGCCGAGCATGGAGATGGGCGCCTGGATCAGCTCCATCGGACTGCCGACCAGCACCTGATAACCGTCCGCCGGCGCACGCAGGACGCGCGCCGCGGCGATGGTGCCGCCCGCGCCGCCGATATTCTCGACGATCACCGACTGGCCCAGTTCTTTCTCCAGGGCGGGAGCGAACTGCCGGGTCAGCACGTCGGAGGGCCCGCCGGCGGGAAAGCCGACGATGAGTCGAACCATCTGCGACGGGTAGGCCTGGGCCCAGGCGGTACCGGTGACGGCGAGCGCGCCGGCCAGGGCCAGGGCGGTGGCGCCGAGCCTGCGGCGGTAGGCATTGAAGTGAAAGGTCATGCGGTGTCTCCTGGTTGTGGAATCGGCGAGGCGGCCTTGAACATGGGTATAAGCTGGCCGTTCACGCTGGCTTTGAAAACGACTTGTACATCCATATCGGCGCGCAGGGCGCCAAACGGAGTATCGACGATATTGGTCATCATGATCGGCCCCTCCGCCAGGCGTACGTAGGCCATGGCATAGGGAATCTCCGTGCGGCGCACCACGCTATAGGCATACAAGGTGCCTTTGCCGGTGCACTCGTGCCAGCGGGCGCTGGCGCTGAAGCAGTGCGGGCAGAACGGGCGCGGCGGATAATGCATGCGGTCGCACTCGGCGCAGTGCTTGATGAGAAGACGGCCCTCATTGGCGGCTTCCCAGAACGGCGCGGCGTCGGGAGTCGGGCGAGGGGCTTCGATAGGGCGATCATTGGCTGGCATATCGGTCTGCGCGCGGCTGCTCGATGGGGTTGAGGCCAGCTCGGGGCCAGGGCCGTCATGGGCTCGGGGTTGGTTCATATCAGTGCCGTTCGAGAATGAGGGTGGAATTGCCGTGCCGGGTGGCGAACGCGCCGCCGGTGCCATTGACCAGGGCAAGGTCGCAATTGGCCACCTGTACGGCGGGATGCGCTTCGCCCCGCAACTGGCGCACCGCTTCGATCACCTTGGTCATGCCGCCGCGGTTGGAGGGATGGTTGTTGCACAGCCCGCCGCCATCGGTGTTGAACGGCAGCTTGCCCACCCCCGAGATCAGATTGCCATCGGAAACGAAGCGACCGCCTTCCCCCTTCTTGCAGAAGCCCAGATCTTCCAGCGCGGTCAGGACGGTGATGGTGAAGCTGTCGTACAGCGAGACGTATTTGATGTCGGCGGGCGTCACGCCTGCGGCCGCGAAGGCCTTGGGGCCCGACCAGGCGGCTCCGCAATAGGTGAGGTCGATGTCGCCACCGTTCTGGTGCTTGATCGCGTAACCGGCGCCTTTGAGGCTCACCAACGGCTTGCCCAGCGATTTTGCGATCGCGTCGTTGACCATGATGATGGCGCCGCCGCCGTCGGAGATGACGCAACAATCGAGACGATGCAATGGCTCGGAAATCATGGGCGAAGCCAGCACGTCTTCCACGGTTACCACGTTGCGCAGCAGGGCATGCGGGTTGTGCTGGGCGTGGGTGGACGCGGCGACGCGGATCCAGGCCAACTGTTCGCTGGTGGTGCCGAACTCCGCCATGTGCCGCATGGCGCACATGCCATAGAGGTTTACCACGGTGGGCGCAAAGGGAAACTCGAACTGACCCGCGGCCGCGGTATGGCCGTCGTTGAGCGAGGTGGTGCCGGTAGCCATGGCTTCGGCGCGGGGCCTGCCGGCCAGCGTGATCAGGGCCACGTTGCATTTGCCGGCGGCTATTGCCTGTGCGGCATGTTCCACGTGCACCATATACGACGAACCCCACGATTCTGTCGTGTCGAGATGCCGCACGTTGAGACCCAGGTGATCGACGATGGAAAACGGCCCCGTGCCCTGGGCCTCCCAGCCCGGCACATCGCCGGCGCAGAAAAAGCCATCGACGTCGTTTTTATCGAGGCCGGCGTCACGCAGGGCACCCATGGCCACCTCGGCATGCAACTGGGCAAGCGAGCGATCGTGGGCTTCCCGGATCGGATGCTCGAAGATGCCCGCGATATAGGCTTGGGGTCGACTCATGGCGTGTTCCTGTGCAGTATCAAGGAATGAGGACGACTTCGTCGGAAGTCGGATGATAGAGGGCCTGTACGCGTTCGGCGCGCAGAGCGAGTACACGATTCTGCGCCACGTAGCCCTTGTCGGTAATTTCGCCGCGGCTGGTGCTCAGCGGCTCGTGTTCCAGAACCAGGCGGCCGACACGCTGGCTGGCGCCTTTTTTGGTGCGATTCAGGGCGGCAAGCGCCTGCTGGATTTCACCCACGGCGTGCGAGGTGGCCTGCCGCAGGGCTTCGGGATCGTGAACCGAGACGCATCGGTCCTGGATGGCTTGCTGATTGAGGAACACCAGCAAACCGAGTTCGTCGCGGCTTTCGCCGGCAATCACCACATCCTCGATCCAGGGCGAGCAGGCCGCGATGATTTCCAGGCGCAGTGTGCCGACCGACACCCAGATGCCGGACGACAGCTTGAAGTTCTCGGCCAGGCGGCCGTCGAACTCGAAGCCGAGTTCCGGACGGTCGGCATCCATCCAGCACACCGCGTCGCCAATGATGAAAAAGCCGTCTTCATCGAAGGCGTGCCGGCTGCGTTCCGGGTCGTCCCAGTAGGCCGACATCACCGTGGCGCCCCGGAAGCGGATCTCGGTTTTATCGCCTTGTGTGATCAGTTTGGCTTCGACGCCGGGGATGGGCAGGCCCAGCGAGCCGGTACGGTCGGCGCCCCACCAGCTCAGGGTGGCGGGAGAGGCGGTTTCGGTGGAGCCCAGGGACGACACGATGGGAATGCGTCGGCCGCGTGCCTGTACCGACAAATGCTCAAGGCGGTCCCAGGTGTCCTGCGACAGGCCGGCGCCGGCATACAGCAAAAGATCGAGGTCGGCCAGCAGCCGATTGGCCAGATCGGGACGCTTTTCCAGCTCGGGCACCAGGAACTCATAGCCGCGAGGTACGTTGAACATCAGCGTGGGCTGCACCAGTGTCAGGTTCTCCAGCGTGCGCGCGATTCCCTGAACGGTGGGCTTGCCGTCGTCGATGTACAGCGTGCCGCCGCTGCGCAGAATCAGGTTGAAGGTGCCGTTGCTGCCGGCGGTGTGGTTCCAGGGCAGCCAGTCCACCATGACCGGCGGCGCGTCGCCCAGGAACGGCCAGAGCGTGAAGAATGACTCGGCGGCCGCCAGCATCATGGCGTGGGAGATCGCGGCCCCCTTGGGCAGGCCGGTGGAGCCCGATGTCAGGATGATCTTGGCGATATGGGTGCCATTCACCGCCGCGACGACGGGGGCGAGCTCGGGACCCGGCGCCTGCGCGGCCAGCGCGCCGAGGTCGTGGGATCCGGGAATGCCCGGCTCCGGGTGACGGGTGAGGGTGCGTTCGCCCGGGATGCCCAGGGCGCGCAGCGCAGGCGCGTAGCGGGCGTCCTCGGCATACACGAGCGAGGGAGGAAAGCGCTCCGCGATCCAGCGCAGCCGGTCATGGCTGGCATCGGCCAGCGAGTAATTGGGAGACACCGGCAGCACGGGGATGCCGATCTGGGTGGCCGCGAGTTGCAGCAGGGCGTGGCCGATGCTGTTGCCGCTCAGGATCAGGATCGGGCGGGAGCCATCGTAGCCTTCGCGCACGAGCCAGCCCGATAAGGCGTCGACCTGCTGCCTGGCTTGCGCGTAAGTGATCCTGTGCCACGGATCGGTGGCCGCGGCGTCGGCGTTTCGCTCCGCCAGAAAGCAGCGATCGCCATGGCGTTGGGCACCCAGCCACAAATGAGCGGTCATCTGCGTTTCCTGCGCCGGCAAAGGCAGCGCGTTGCCGACGATCGTCGTGCGGTCGTCGACCCGCCGGATCACGGGCCTGACGTCGGCAAACCTGACGTCGGTAAAAGGGATGTGCTTCACGCTCATTAATGTTGTCTCGTCCAGGTCGGCATCCATTGCGATTGCGATCACCGGGAGGTGAAATCTCCAGGATGATCAGCGGCCGTATCATCTCGCTACACAACATAAGAGACAATCGATGTTTTGGGAAGCTGAAGTTGACGGTTGGGCAATGTGAAGAACTCCGGCCTTTCGGCCTGAGCTTCTCCGCCACCCTTCAGGGGAGCCTTCGGCTCCAGCAAATTTGGCCTCGCTTACCTCGCCGTGAACGACGAGGCTTGCGCTTGGGCCCGTGGTCAGTTCGGCGGCTCGCCTTTGCTCAGCTCTTGATAGAGCCGCTGGGTAGGGCCATTGTCACTCCCGCTGGCCAGCATGCCGATGTACATCTGGCGCAACGACCAGGGTTCGGCCAGGGGAATCTGGACCAGATTGGAAAATTGCCCCAGGCGTGCCCATACCCGGGATGGCAGAATGCTGAGCCCGAGTTCCGCCTGCACCATGAGGATCATGGTCTCCAGGCTGGCAACTTGCAGCAGCGCCTGCAACTTGAAACCGCTCCGCTTGGCATGGGTACGCAGGACGCGTTCGACCTCGGTGCCGTAAGGTGGGCAGATCAGATTCTGGCCGGCGATCTCGGCCAGGGTGAGGCCGCTTCGGCCGGCGAACTCATGGTTCTCCGGTACGAGCACCGTGAGATGGTCTTGCCGGTACAGAGCACCCTCGATTTCGGGTGGCAGGCGCGCGGCGGCGAAAATGCCGAGATCGATGGATTTGTCATAGAGCCCGCCGACGATGCGCTTGCTGGACAAGCTTTGAAGCTCGACTTCCACGCCAGGGTTCTCTCGCCGGAATCGTGCCAGGGTAATGGGCAGCGTCTCAAATAGGGTCAGGAGCGAGGTGGCCAGGCGGACGCGTCCCCGCAAACCTTGACTCAAGCTCGCGAGGTCGTCCTCGATGCCTTCGATTTCGCGCAGGATGCGGCGTGCCCGGGCCAGCAGCAACTGGCCCGCTTCCGTAAAGCGGACGGCGTGGGGCGTGCGGTGCAGGAGCGGCAGGCCGACCATCGCCTCCAGATCCTGGATGCGACGCGAAACGGCCGAGGGAACCAGATGGACCTCGGTTGCGGCGCGGGTGAAGTTGCCGTGTTCGGCAATGGCGACCAGAATGCGCAGGCTCGGGAGCGGCAATTGGCGGCTCAGCGTGCCAGGTGGAGGGCTTGCCATGGACAAAGGCTTCAAGTGCGTGATGAAGACGGGGGCGATGAGTGCCGCATCCGCCATCATGCCATCTTACTGACCGTGGCCGAGCATCGCATCCTTCGCTGGTGCAGGCGCGCGTGCTGATCGGATTATTGGCATAGTATGCCAATCCTGTTATGCTTTTGGCCACGCGCCCAAGCGCAAACCTCGTCGTTCACGGCGAGGTTTGCGAGGCTAAATTTACCGGAGCCGAAGGCTCCCCTGAAGGGTGGCGGAGAAGCTCAGGCCGAAAGGCGAGAGTTCTTCACTGAGTCTCTGGAGCCGGATCATGCCTACTCGTAACGTCGTACTCACCGAACATCAGCAAACTTTTGTAGAAGCGCTGGTGCAATCGGGGCGCTATCAAAACGCCAGCGAAGTGCTGCGTGAAGGCTTGCGCTTGGTCGAGCAGCGTGAGCAACTGGAGGCTGCCAAACTTAAGGCGTTGCGGGATGCGGCGAACCAAGGCTGGAGCGACCTCGATGCCGGTCGCTATACCGATGTTGCCGATGCCGGCCTGGAGGCATTCATTGCCCAGCTTGGGCAACAGGCTGCGCAACGCTCCCGTTGATGGAGAAGCTCGGGTCGAAAGGCCAGAGTTCTTCACTCATGCGACCTTACCGCCTGGCAACTGCCGCACAAGCAGATCTGATCGATATTTTCGTCTGGACACACGAGAACTTCGGTGAACAAGCGCGTCTACGCTATGAAGCTCTGGTCGTCACCGCGCTGCGCGATATCGCTGCAGCTCCCGAACGGGTCGGCAGCATCAAGCGGCCCGAACTGGGTGAGGGAGTCCGCTCCTGGCACTTGCGCCTGAGCCGGGACCGCGAGCGCCATGTCAGCGGCATCGTGCGCCGGCCCCGGCATCTCCTGATCTACCGGCTGGAATCCGATGTGGTTGCCATCGGTCGAGTGCTGTATGACGGAATGGAACTGTCACGGCACCTGAACCCCGGTACTTCTTGGGGCTGACCACGCGACCAAGCGTAAGCCTCGCCGCTCACGACAAGGTCAGCGAGGCCAAACCGGCTGGAGCCGAGGGCTCCCCGTATGGTGGCGGAGAAACTCTGCCCGAAAGGCCGGAATTTTTCACTGTTGAATGTTAGTATACTAACCAAAAGCCAGCCCCCATCGGGGCGGCTTCGTTTTCATAGGAGATCCTCCCATGCGTCCTCACTGGATAAAAAAAAGTCTGGTCGCGTTGGCCGCCAGCGCCGCTTCGCTCTCGGCCGCCGCCTGGCCGACCCAGCCCATCACCCTGGTGGTGCCCTACACCCCGGGCACCGGCATCGATATCATCGCGCGCCAGTTGTCGGCCAATCTCGCGCCCGTACTGGGCCAGGCCGTGATCGTGGACAACGTGGCGGGCGCCAGCGGCAACATTGGCAGTGAGCGGGCCTCGCGCGCCAAGCCGGACGGCCACACCTTGCTGGTGCAGGTCAACACCCTGGTGATGAACAAAAGCCTGTACAAGAACCTGCCCTACGATCCGGTGAACGACTTCGATCCCGTCGCCCAGACTTCCTGGGGCACGCTGTTGCTGGTCACCAATCCCGACGTCCAGAAAGCCACCACGGTTGAGGAAGTGATCAACCAGGCCAAGGCCGATCCGGGCAAGTACACCTATGCCACCCCCGGCGTGGGCACCCCGCATCACCTGTCGATGGCGCTGTTCCTGCAGCAAAGCGACACCGACATGCTGCATGTACCCTACAAAGGTACGGCGGGCGCCGTCACCGATCTGCTGGGCGGCCGTATCGACTACATGTTCCTGCCGGTGCACGTGGCCTTGCCTCACATTCGCGCGGGCAAGCTCAAGGCCATCGCTTCCGGCAGCCCCGAGCGCCTGGAGCAGTTGCCCGACGTCCCGACCCTGGCCGAAGCCGGCGTCGTGTCAGAGAACATCGACATGTGGTACGGGGTGCTGGCGCCCAAGGGCACGCCGGACGATATCGTGGCGCAGCTCAATACCGAGATCGGCAAGGTGCTGCAAAAGCCCGAAGTGATCGAGGCGTTCAGCGCGCAGGGCATGGTGCCCGCCACCTCCACTCCCCAGGAGTTCGGTGCGCTGATCGCCAAGGATGCCCAGCGCTGGGCCGACGTGGTCGAGAAGGGCAACATCACGCCGGAGTAAGCGCCGTGATGCCCGTCTGTGAAGAACGCCGGCAGATTCGGTTGGAGCTTCTCCGCCACCATTGACGAGCACCGGCCGGGCTGGTGCTCGTCGCCACGGCCGGGGGAAGCCTCCGGCTACAGCAGATTCGACCTTGCTGCCCTCGCCGTGAACGACGAGGCTTGCGCCTGGGCGCGTTGTCAAAGGCGGGGCCGCGTCGGCACCGCTCAGGCTGCGGGGGTGTTCGCCGCCGGCCCCGCCACGATGTTGCGCATGGCTTCGGGCCTGCCGCTGGCATAGGCCTGGAAGTTATGTCGCAGCAAAGGCAGGTTCTCGTTCGCGTACTCGTGCACGTGGCCGGCGATATGCGGCGTGACGATCACTTTTGGATGCCGCCAGAGCGGGTGCTCGCGCGGCAGCGGCTCTTGCTGGAAGACATCCATCGCCGCGCCCCGCACCCGGCCGCCATCCAGGGCCTGGAGCAGGGCGCCTTCATCCACGATGCCGCCGCGCGACAGATTCACCAGGCCCAGTCCGGGTTTCATGGCGCGGAACAGGGCGTGGCCGATCAAGCCTCGCGTGGCGGCGGTGTAGGGCGTGGCCAGCACCAGGAAATCGGCTTCGCCCAGCGCGCCGGCCAGGGCATCCAGGCCCACGCAGCGCTCGGCATGCGGCAGGGCTCGCGGCGCGCTGCTGGCCGCGACCACGCGCATGCCCAGCGCCTCGCACAGGCGGCGGATCTCGGTGCCTGAAGAGCCGGTGCCCACCACCACCACGTTCTTGCCTTTCAGCAGATGGCCAGGCCGGCGCTCCCACCGGGCTTCGTCCTGGTGGCGATGCAGGGTGCGAGACTCGCGCGCCAGCGACAAGAGCAAAAACAGGGCCATCTCGCCCAGCATCGGGCCGTGGATGCCGCTGGAGGACGTGATCCAGACATCGGCGGGACGGTCGGGGTCGGTCATGACCTTATCGGTTCCAGCGCCCAACGCCTGGTACCAGCGCAGCCGGCCAGCGCGGGTGAAGGCCTGCGCCGGCAAATGCATGGCGAACGATGCCAGCGCCTCGCAATGCGCCAGGCGGGGATCGTCCGCCGCTGCGGGGCCCGGGGGCAGGGCTTCGAAGCGCAAACCGGGTACGGCGGCGGCCAGCGCCGCGCAATAGAAGTCGGCCTGCTCGTCGCAGATCAGCGCCAGGGGCGGCGTAAGGTTCGTCATGGGGTTCCTTTGATAGAAATTGCGCCGGGCAGCCAGGGCTGCGCCTCGGTGGCCTGCGCGACGTCGCGCACCAGTTTGCGCAGAAAAGTCACGGCGGGATCGTGGTGCACGCGCGGATGCCAGTGTTGGCGGATGTGCGCCTGCGGTAGCTCGAAGGGCAGGCGGACTTCGCGAACGCGCGCCGCGACGCGGAAAATGTCGTACAGCTCGCGCGAGACCAGCGCGATGAAGTCGGAGGCGCCCACCAGCATGGGGATGGCGACCGCGTGCTCCAGCGTGAGGGCGACGTTCAGGCCCAGGCCCTGGCTCGCCAGGTGGTCTTCCATCCAGCGATAGGAGTCGGATGCCACGGCGTTGGCCACCTGGGGTGTGGAGGCGAGCGTTCCGGTGGAGATGTCGTCGCCGATGGTGGGATGGTCTTCGCGGACAATCAGAACGTAATCCCGGATCAGCAACAACTGTTGGAAGAGATTTTGATCGCCCTTGAGCTCGTTATAGGTGCCCACCGCGATATCGGCACGGCCTTCGGAAAGCGCCGCTTCGAGATCCAGGCTTTTGGCATGCAATGGCGCCAAACTCGCATGGGGGGCATCCTGGTTCAAGCGTTTCACGATCTTGGGCAACAGGGTGATGGCGCCGACTTCCGTGAGCACGATGCGGAACTCGCGCCGGGTGGTGTAAGGGTCGAACTGTTCGATGCCCTGGAGTTCGGCCGACACCACCTCCAGGATGGATTCCGCCGATCGCGCCAGGCGCTCGGCATAGGGCGTGGGCTCCATGCGATTGCCCACGCGCACGAACAGCGGGTCGTCCAGGCGCTGGCGCAGCCGTTCGATCAGATAGCTCAGGGTCGACTGATTGGTGCCGAGCGCAAGCGCCGCCTTCGTGAACGATCCGGTCTGGTGCACCGCCACGATCGATTGTAGTTCCCGGATCTCTGGAAAGCGCGACATCAGGTTTTTCATAGTCGTCACCAAGAAATTGATGGCTTTTTTCAGCGTGAACTGGCCTAGCATGAATCGCCATGAGTCGCGTCATCGTCCGATGCGATTCTCCACCGATATTATGTTGGACATTCCTCATGTCGCGTTTAAAAGAGCAGTGGGTTTTTCATATCTCGGATGCCGAATTGGAACGGCGCTGGGAAGCGGCGCGCCGCATCATGCGCGAGCAGCGGATCGATGCGCTGGTCATGCAGGCCAGCAACGAATTCAAAGGCGGCTATCTCCGCTGGTTTACCGATAGCGTTGCCAAGTTCGACGGCCCGGTGTCGGTGGTGTTCCCCCTGGAAGGCCGCATGACCCTGATCGTGTCGGGCCCCCGCGGCGGGCGCCGGGAGATCGCGCCAGACATGGTAACGCCCTACCGGGGCGTGGGGCTGGTGCTCACCGAGCCATACTCGCAGGCCGATTGCATTACCGACCACGCCGACGGCGAACTGGCCGTGGGCGTGCTGCGCGAGCTTGCGCCCAAGCGCATCGGCATGCTGGGGCTGGGGTCCATGCGGTACAGCTTCGGCGAGGCCATTTATCGCGCCTTTCCGGATTGCGACATTATCAATGCCTCCGATGCCATCGATCGAATCAAGGCCATAAAAAGCCCCGAAGAGATCGCCCTGATCCGGCAATGCGCGCAAATGCAGGACGAAATCTGGGAGCTCGTGCTCGATTACGTGCGCCCGGGCATGCGCGAATACGAAGTGGCCACCTATGCCTATGCCCAGTGCCAGCTCAAGGGCAGCACCGACGGCCTGATTCTCACCGGATCGGCGCCGCTGGGCGTGGCTTCGGTCAAAGGGCATCGGCATTTCCAGAACCGCGTGCTGCAAAAAGGCGATCAATTCACCATGTTGATCGAAGTCAATGGCCCGGGCGGCTATTACACGGAGCTGGGGCGCACTTGTGTACTCGGCCGGGCATCGCAAGAGCTGCTCGATGAGTTCGAGATCGTTCGCGAAGCCCAGGATGCCACCGTGGCCCTGCTGCGGCCGGGCGCCACGCCCACCGAGATCTGGAGCCGCCATAACGCCTTCATGCGCGGCCGCGACCGCCCGGAAGAAAACCGCCTGTTCTGTCATGGGCAGGGCTACGACCTGGTCGAACGGCCGGCCCTGCGCGACGACGACGCCATGCCGGTGGCGGCGGGAATGAACCTCGTCGTCCATCCCACCTACGCCACCAGCCGCGTCTATAGCTGGCTGTGCGACAACTTTCTGGTGCAAGACCACGCCACGCCGCGCCTGCATGGCACCGAACGCAAGATCTTCGAACTGGAATAACCGTATGGCGGGCTGTTGCCGGCCCGCCCATCATAGGAGAAGGAGAATGAAGACCCATCGATGGCTATCCGCCGCCTGTTGCCTGGCGGCGGCTCCCGCGTTCGCCGCGGATTTTCCCACCAAGCCGTTGCAGATCATCGTGCCGTTTGGCGCGGGCGGCACGCCCAATCTGATCGCCCGGCTGGTGGCCGATGGCGCCGCCCAGACGCTGGGCCAGCCCGTGGTCGTGCACAACCAGCCCGGCGCCAGCGGTGTGATCGCGATCCAGGCCGCGCTCAACGCGCCGGCCGACGGCTACACGCTGCTGATGCTCGATAACGGCCAACTGGCCATCAATCCCCATATCAACAGCAAGCTGCCTTACGATCCGGTCAAGAGCTTCCGGCCGATTACGCAGATCGTCAGCCAGCCCTTCCTGGTGTTTGCGCGCAGCGATCTGCAACTGGAGTCCCTCAAAGACCTCGACGAGGCCGCCCGCAAGGCGGGCCGGCCGCTCAACTTCGCGTCGGTGGGCAATGGCAGCCCGCATCATCTCTGCATGAGCATGGTGGCCGATCGGGCGGGCGTGGAGCTTACCCATGTGCCGTACAAGTCGGTCTCCGAGATCGTGCAGAGCATCATGGCCGGCGACATCGACATGGTCTGCACCAGCTCGGTAGGCGTGCGCGCCGCGCTGGAGGCCGGCCGCGCCCAGCCACTGGCGGTGGCGTCCGACCAGCGCACCGCGCAGTTCCCCGAGGTGCCCACCATCGGTGAAGCGCTCGACGCCGAACCCGTCCTGGTGGGCGCAACCATCGGCCTAGTGGTGCGAGCCGGAACTCCCGATGCGGCCGTTGACCGCCTGGGAGCATCCATTGTCGAAGTGGTGCGCAGCCCGGAGCTGACGCAACGCCTGCAAGAACTGGGCATGAGCGTGGTGGCCGAAGGCCCCGAGGCATACGCATCGGTGATTCGCGAGGAGCTGGATCGCTATGGCGAGATGGTGAACGTCGCGGGGGTGAAGCTCGATTGAGCCGCACGGCCAGGCGCACACGAGCGAAGGATACCGGCTGAGCAGCTCCGTCGGTATCTCGATCTCATCAGCAATGCGCCACCAGAAAACACGTTAGACGCCCCACGATGCTCGTGCCATGCCATGTCATGCCAACGCATGGCAGGTATCTCGAATTGCGTCGGTGTAGCTGTCGGCTTGGCCAGGCCCCCACCTATCGGCGGTGTAGTCCCAAATCTCGCCAAGGTCGGCTTCTGCGGCTGGCGAGAACGCAACAGCTTTCATTGCGCTTCATGCTCTGCGCGTTTGCGGGCCTTGAAAGCCTCAAAATCGAACGGGCGCGGCTCGCCGGATTCAAGGCCGGCGTTCAGAGCGTCTTGCAGCGCCTTGACCTTCGTTTCGTGTTCTTCCAAGAGCCGCAGCCCGGCCCGGACGACATCGCTTGCAGAGCCGTAGCGCCCGCTTTGAACTTGGGATTCAATAAAGCTGGTGAAGTGCTGCCCGAGGGATACGGATGTGGTGCGCATGGGTTCTCTCCTCACGATTCTACTATTTTATATTACTTATTGGTAAAACCCGCAGAAGTAAAAGATACGTGACGCCGCATAGAACACTCACGAGAAAAGAGAAACCCGTCCCGGGAACACTGTACCAACGCTGATGCTGCGGCCTGAATTGTGGCGGCCGTAACCGGAGTTCTCGCTCTTTAGCGGACATGCGTCGCTTTCATGCGCTTGAGGAACGGCTTGCCATCGAACGGAGTCGCCGTCCCCGAGTCCTCACAGGTTCTGTTGCATGGCGAGCCAGAACATCAGAGTGGTCTGCGCTTTCAGTAAAAAACAATTGTTTTTTTTGGGGCTTTGGCCGATCATGCAGGCAAGACATGAAATCCGGCGCCGTCTTATCGCGCCACGCCTCTGAAGGAGAAGGACTCTTGTTACGGCTGGGTATCGATATTGGTGGCACCTTTACCGACTTTGCGCTGGAGCGCAGCGGTGCCGAAGCCACGAAGCGCTGGTTTCTCAAAGTGTTGACCACGCCCGAGGCGCCGGAGCGCGGTGTGCTCGAGGGCATGGAGCGTATTCTGGCGGAAGCCGGGTACGCGCCGGCGGACTTGCAAACCGTGGTGCACGGCACGACGCTGGCCACCAACGCGGTGATCGAAAGGCGGGGCGCGAAGATCGCCTTCATTACCACGGAAGGCTTTCGCGACACGCTCGAAATGGGCGCGGAAAGCCGCTACGACCACTACGACCTTTACGTGGATAAGCCCGAGCCCCTGGTGCCGCGCGATTTGCGCCTGACCGTGCCGGAGCGCATCGCGGCCAACGGAGAGATCCTGCGATCGCTCGATGACGCCGCCATCGAAGCCCTCTTGCCTACGCTCGATGCGGCGGGGGTCGAGGCCGTCGCCATCGGCTTCATCCATAGTTACCGCAACCCCGCCCATGAGCGCCAGGCGGCGGCGGTGCTCAAGCGGCTGCGGCCCCAACTGCGGGTTTCGCTGTCGTCCGAAGTGGCGCCCGAGATCCGGGAGTTCGAGCGTTTCGCCACCGCGTGCGTCAATGCCTATGTGCAGCCGGTCATGCAAGGCTATTTGCGTCGGCTCGAAGAAGCGATGGCCGGCCGGGGCGTCACCGCGCCGCTGCTGTTGATGTTGTCCAACGGCGGCCTGTGCGAGGTCGACGTGGCCGCCCGCTTCCCGGTGAGGCTGCTCGAGTCGGGGCCGGCCGGTGGCGCCATCCTGGCGGCCGATGTGGCCCGCCGCCTGGGCATCGACCGGGCCCTGCTGCTGGACATCGGCGGCACCACGGCAAAGCTGTGTTTCATTGATGACGGCGCGCCGCAGACCGCCCGCGCCATGGAAGTCGCCCGCCTGGCCCGTTTCAAGGCGGGCAGCGGCATTCCCTTGCGCTTCCCGGTGGTGGAACTGGCCGAGATCGGCGCCGGTGGCGGTTCCATTGCGCATCGCGACGGCCTCGGGCGTTTGCAGGTGGGGCCCGAGAGCGCCGGCTCGGTGCCGGGTCCGGCGTGCTACGGCCGGGGCGGTGCCCAGCCCACCGTCACCGACGCCCATCTGGCGCTGGGCAGGCTCGATGGCGAACAGTTCGCCGGCGGCAGCATGGCGCTCGATACCGGGGCGGCACGCCAGGCCCTGGCCGACCTTGGCGAAGCGCTCGACCTTTCCATCGACGACACCGCCTGGAGTATTTGCGAAATCATCGACGAAGGCATGGCCAACGCCGTGCATGAGCACGCGGTCGAGGTGGGTAAAGGCGTGGATGGCCGGGTGCTGATCGCCATCGGCGGCATGGCTCCCCTGCACGCCGCACGCCTGGCGGCCAAGCTCGGCCTGGACCGCGTGGTGATCCCCGACGGGGCGGGCGTGGGCTCGGCGCTGGGTTTCCTGCGCGCGCCGGTGGCTTTCGAAACCACGCGCAGCGTGCAATTGGCCCTGGCGGACTTCGCCGCCGACGCGGCCAACGCCATCGTCGACGATCTGGCGACCGACATGCATCGCGTCGTCACCCGCGCGGCTCCCGGTGCCGACGTGCGCGAACAGCGCACCGCCTGGATGCGCTATCGCGGCCAGGGCCACGAGATCCGCGTCATGCTGCCGGCACGCCGCTTCGAGGCCAACGACCAGGCCATGCTGCGTGAGGCCTTCGAGGCCGCCTATCACGCCTTGTACGGCAGGATCATCGAGGGCGGGCAAATCGAGGTGCTAGGCTGGACGGTGCGGGTGGAGGCCCCGGTGGCCGAGGCTCCCACGCCGGCGCTTGCCGCGCCCGCCCAGGCCGAGCGCGTTGCGCGCGAGTTCTACGACCAAACCCTGCGCCGATTCGTCACGGGCGAGGTCGCGTCGGTGGCAGCGCTGGCGCCCGGCGTCGCCTTGGCGGGGCCGCTTTTGCTGGCCGAAGACGAAACCACCATCGTGGTTCCTGCGGGGCTCAGCATCGAAACCTCGGCCGCGGGCGACGTCCTGATGGCGCGCGACGACGGCGGCGAGGAGCAAGCGCAGGTGACCGCCGCGCCCGAGGAGATCCGGGCCCAAGTGTTGTGGAGCCGCCTGATCGCCGTGGTCGAAGAGCAGGCCCGCACCTTGATGCGCACGGCTTTTTCGCCAACGGTGCGCGAGGCAGGCGATCTGTCGGCGGGTTTGTTCGATCTCCAGGGCCGCCTGGTGGCCCAGGCCGTGACGGGCACGCCCGGCCATGTGAACTCGATGGCCGCCTGCGCGCGCCATTTTCTCGACAAACATCCAGCCCACACCATGGTCGAGGGCGATCACTTCATCACCAACGATCCGTGGCTGACCTCGGGCCATCTTCACGACGTCACCGTGCTATCGCCGGCCTTCCAGAACGGCCGGGTGGTCGGCTTCTTTGCCTGCACCTGCCATCAAGTGGATATCGGCGGCCTGGGCCAGGGGCCGGATGGCCGCTCGGTTTATGAAGAAGGCCTGTATCTGCCCATCCTGAAGCTTGCGCGCGCCGGCCGACTCAACGAAGACGTGCTCGACATCGTGCGGGCCAACGTGAGGCAACCCGAGCCCGTGGTGGGCGACATCCTGTCGTATATCACGGCCAACGAGGTAAGCAGCCGACGGCTGGCGGCCACGCTCGATGAGTTTGGCGAAGCGGGGCTGGAGCGCATCGGTGGCTTTATTCTCGATCGCTCGGCGGCGGGCATGCGCGCTGCGATCGAGGCTCTGCCCCAAGGTCGCTGGGAGTCGCATACCCGGCTCGACGGCTATGACGAAGCCGTGGATATCCATTGCCAGGTCGAGATGGACGGCGAGCGCATCCAGGTCACCTTCGATGGTACGTCGCGCGCCAGCACCAAGGGCATCAATCTGGTGCTCAACTACACCCGCGCCTATGCCGCTTTCGGCATCCGCGCCGCGGTAGCGCCAAATGTACCCAATAATGCGGGCTCGCTGTCGCTGGTGGAGGTCGACGCGCCGCTGGGCTCGATCCTGAATGTGGAGCACCCGGCGCCGGTCTGCGCGCGCCATATCATCGGCCAGTTTCTGCCCGAGATCGCCCTGGGCGCGCTGGCCGGCGCGCTGCCTGGCCGCATTCCGGCCGAGGGCGCCGCCTGCAACTGGGGCCTGCAACTGCGGGGGGGCTCGGGCGGCCGGCCATTCGAGATCCTGTTCTTCAACGCGGGCGGTTCGGGCGCGCGGCCGATGTCCGATGGCCTGTCCGCCACCGCCTTCCCCAGCGGCATCCGGGCGATTCCCGTGGAGATCTGCGAAACCGCCGCCCCCCTCGTCATCTGGCGCAAGGAGCTCTTGCCGGATTCCGGTGGCGCGGGCCGCTATCGTGGCGGCCTGGGCCAGCGGGTGGAGGTCTCCGCTCGCGATGGTTCGGCTTTCCAGGTGTTCGGCATCTTCGACCGCGTGCGCAATCCGGCGCGTGGCCGCGAAGGCGGAGCCGACGGCGCGCCGGGATGGGTGGGGACGGTATCGGGCACGCCCATGCGATCGATGGGCCTGCAAACGGTGCCCGCCGGCGAAGTGTTGCGCATCGACGTGCCGGGCGGTGCGGGTTACGGCGATCCGGCCGAACGCGACTCCGCCGCGGTGCGCCGCGATGTCGAGCTGGGCTATGTATCGCCCGAGGCGGCCCGTCGATACGCAGCGGGGCTTGATAGATAGGCCGATGAAGCCGTGGACGCCCACCACGGGAACGACGCCAACGTCGTTCTTCCGTGGTGATCGCGTTCCCCGATTGTAGTGTGGTTGTCCGGCGCCCTGGGCGCCCCCTCGTACAGGACCCATCCATGAGAGAGTATTTATCCCGTTTGAAGGCACGCGACGAGCTGCTGGTCATCGACCGCGAAGTGGACCCTTGCCACGAGCTGGCCAACGTCGCGGTGCAGCTGCAGCGCAAGTCGGCCAAGGCGGTCTTGTTCAATCGCGTCAAGGGCAGTGCGCTGCCCGTGGCCATCAACGTGTACAGCCAGCACGATCGCCTGTGCGAAATCATCCGCTGCGAAGGCAAGACGTTCTGCGAGCGCCTGGAAGAGCATATTCAGGCCTCGCTCGGCCCGGGCCCCTGGACGCGCGAGGCGGCCGCCGAAGCCCTCCATCATGGCAAGCTCTCCGACCTGCCTTTGCTCACCCATCATGGGCGCGACGGCGGTAGGTACATTACCTCGGGAATCTTCGTGGCCAAGGACCCCGAATCCGGTGTGCCCAATCTGTCATTCCATCGCTCGCAGTTCATTGCCGATGACGAGCTTCGCATCCGCCTTGGCAGCTCTCACGATTTGTACCGATACCAGCAAGTGGCCGAGCAGCGTGGCGAGCCGCTCGAGGCGGCCATCCTGATCGGCGCGCCGCCCGAGGTCTTTATGGCGGCCTGCGTATCATTGCCGCCGGAGGGCGACGAGCTGGCACTGGCCGCCGCCATGCGTGGCGAGCCCTTGCCCATGCGCCGCTGCCAGACCATCGGCCTGTCCGTGCCGGCCGAGGCCGAGATAGTCATTGAAGGCCGCATCCTGCCCCACGAACGCCGTCCCGAAGGGCCATTCGGCGAGTTCATGGGCTACTACGTGGAGGTGGGCGATAACCACGTCTTCGAAGTCACGAACGTGAGCTGGCGCGCCGACGCCGTCTACCATGGCCTGGTCTGCGGCTCCCACGAGGATCTGCGGCCGCTCGAAGCCGCCACCGCGGCGCGCATCTACAAGCATCTCAAGAGCCAGGTGCGCGGTGTGCTGGACGTCAGCTGCCGGCCCACGGTCATGAACACCATCGTGAAGATCCAAAAGGCCTACGAAGGCCATGCCCAGCACGTCCTGCTGGCCGCGATGGGCTCGCACCTCGACTACAACAAGCTCTGCATCGTCGTCGACGAGGACGTCGACATCTACGACATGGAAGAAGTCGTCTGGGCTTTCCTGACGCGCGGCCGCGCCGATACGCGCACCATGGTGCTGCATGATGTTCCCGGCTTCTATCGCGACCCGCACAAAGACCACTGGGGCCGCCTGGGGCTGGATGCGACGCGTCCGTGGGGCCGCGAGGCGGAGTTCCAGCGCAAACGCATTCCCGGCGATGAAACACCCATCGATTTTGGCGCGTATCTTGCCGGGCAGAACCTGTAAGAAATCCTTCGCCACAATCTTGCATAATAGGGGGATGCATTGGGCGTTTACACTGGCCGATGAACCCTGTCGGCGGCCGTGAGTCCATCCCGGTTGCCTGGGGCGTTCCAGAACGCCGGATGCCGTGCTGCCAGCGCGGTCAACAGGCCAGGGAGCGAGTCGATGAACTTCAGAGGTTGGTGGGGCGATGCCGTGCACCCGCGCACGGATCCAATCAAGGCACGGCTGGCGGCCATCATGGCGCGCAGGCGCCACGGTGTCGCCGCCCTGGAACGGCGGTCTCCCTGGTTGGCTGAACGCCTGTCGTTCTATCATGCCTGGCGCGCCAATCCCCGCGCCATTGGCGCCATCCTCCCGTCCGGGCGTGCGCTGGGGGCGGCGATGGTTCGCGAGATCGATCCCGCCGCGGGCCCGGTGCTGGAGCTCGGGCCGGGCACCGGGGCGTTCACCCGGGCACTACTGGCGCGCGGCGTGTCTCCGGGCCAATTGGTGCTGGTCGAACGCGATCCTTATTTGGCCACGCGCTTGCGGCGCGACTTTCCCGATATCGCCGTCTTCGACATCGATGCCGCCGATCTCCAGCGCTACGTCCTGTTCCCTCGCGAGCCGGCGGCCGCCGCGGTATGCGGGCTGCCCTTGCTGAACCTTCCGCTACGCACCCGCTTGCGCATTCTGCGAGCCACCTTCACTCAGCTGCGCAACGACGGCGCCTGTTATCTGTTTACCTATGGCGTGCGCTGCCCCGTGCCGCAGCGTCTTCTCGAACGCCTGGGCCTGCGCGCCCGCAAGATCGAGGTGGTGTTCGCCAACGTGCCGCCGGCCCGTGTCTGGAAACTCACCCGGCGCATGACGCCCTGCGGGCGGACCCGCGAGCTTTGAGCGGCTCGAATTCGAGCAACCCGGAGCCCGCCGGTTGTTGCCGCGCCCGCCGCGTTTCGCCGTCAGCCTCCGCCCGGCCGCCCGAAGGAGGCTGAAACCCCCTCGGGGGGCAGCGAACGCAGTGAGCGTGGGGGCTGTTCACCTTTCCGCCCGGCCGCCCGAAGGAGGCTGAAACCCCCTCGGGGGGCAGCGAACGCAGTGAGCGTGGGGGCTGTTCGCCTTTCCGCCCGGCCGCCCGAAGGAGGCTGAAGCCCCCTCGGGGGGCAGCGAACGCAGTGAGCGTGGGGGCTGTTTCATCTCAGTCCAGCCGAATCGAAGGCTTCACCCGCCGATTGATCAGATCGACCAGCCAGATCAGCCCGCCCCGCCAAAAACCATACAGCCGCGATTGATGACTGCGATAGAGCATCGCATGGCTTAGCTGCGCCGCGCGGCCCTTGATAAAGCCGCCTTCGAAAAAGCCGAACTTGCCCAGCGAGCCATAAGCATCGAAATGTCCCAGCGACACCAGGGCGCCGAAATCCCGATAGCGGTAGGGCGCAACGGGCTTGCCCAGCAGCAGGTCTTCAAGATGGCGGATCAGGTATCGCGCCTGCTGGTGGGCCACCTGGGCCGTGGGCGCCAAGGCCTGGGTCTCGCCGGCCGGCGTGAGGCTGGCGCAGTCGCCCAAGGCAAAAATACGAGGATCACCCACCGCGCGCAGATTGCCATCGACCACCACTTGATGATTGCGGGTGGTCTGCAGGCCGTCGACCTCGGCCAGGAAAGCCGGCGCCTCGACGCCGGCGGCCCACACCCTCAGGTCGGCCGCGATGGATTCGCCATCGGCGGTCACGAAACCGTGGGCCGTTACCCGGGCAACCCGGGTGTCCAGGCGCACGTCCACACCCAGCGATCGTAGCCGCTGGGTTGCCAACTGGGCGATGCGTTCGGGAAAGGCGGCAAGGATGCGCGGGCCGCTTTCGATCAGCGTAATCCGGAACTGGCGGTCCAGGCCGTCCGCGCCGTAGGCCACCGCGGCTTCGGCGAGCTGGACCAACTCCGCCGCCAACTCCACGCCCGTGGCGCCGGCGCCGACGATGGCGATGCGCAGCGCCTCCTCGCGCACCAGGCTTTGCATCATCCGTATCCGCAGTTCCTGGTTGAAGGCTTCGGCCGCCAACCGCGTATCGAGCAAATAGCAGAACTCGTCGACGCCCGGCGTGCCGAAATCGTTGGCGGTACTGCCCACCGCCAGGATCAGGGCATCGTAGGACACGGTGCGGGCGAGCACGAGTTCGCGCCCGTCAGGCGCCAGCAAAGGCGCCAGTGCGATCCGGCGGGAGCCGCGATCGATGCCGCAGAGCTCGCCCTGCTGATAATGAAAACCGGCATCGTGGGCCTGGGCGATGTACGTCAGTTGCTGTTGCGCGAGATCGCGAGTGCCGGCCGCCAGCGTGTGCAACATCGGCTTCCAGATATGGGCCGAGTCGCGGTCGATGAGGATGATCGTCGGCCGGGGGCCGCGCCGCCTCCGGCGAATGCCGTGGCGGCGGCCCAGCGCCGTGGCGATCTCGAGGCCCGCAACGCCGCCTCCGACGATGACGATCCGCTGGTCTTTCATGGGGGTGCCCGAATGGCTGTCGTCCTTCGATTCTAGCCGCTCAAGCTCAGGGTAAAACCTCGAAGCGCAGCTTGCCCACCATTTGCCCCGCGTCGGTCATGATTCGTATCTGCCACTGGCCCGTGGGGTCTTCCGAAAAATTGGTTTTGTGGCTCCAGGCCCGATAACCTTCTTCGCGGCCGCCGTGGATATCGAGTTCGATGCGATCGACCTCCCGCCCCTGGTGCAGCCAGAGATGGTGAATATGCTCGCGCAAACCCAGGGGGGCATGTATGGCGGTGAAGGCGGCAAGCCCGCCTTGCCTCAACTCGGCGATGGTGATGCGATGCACGGCGGCGCCGGGCTCCCGGCTCGCGGTATCGACGTGGCGGGTTACCACGCCCTGGGTCAACCACAGAGTGGCCGGCGGCACCCAATGGCGGCCGACCCAACCCAGCCAGGCCACCGATGCCAGCACGAAAAGAATCACGGCCTGTCGCCAGCGCGAACGTACCGTTACCACGCCGCGCACGGTGGGGTAGGCCAGGACCACGGCGATGCCCAGCGCCAAGGCGTAGCTGCGGCCGGTAGGGATGCGCAGGATCAAGGGCAGCGCGGTAAACAACACCCCGAACAGCGCAAAGCTGTGATAACTCATGAACAGCCAGCGCCGGTTGCCCAGCCATCGGTGATACCAGGGGTCGATCAATGCCACCGCCGCGGCTGCCAGCAAGGCCAGGCTGAATACCGCTTGGCCGCTGTTCCATGCCGTGGCGGTGAGCGCGAACGGCAACACAAAAAACAGACTCTCCTGATGGATCATCTGCGTGGCCAGCCGCAGCAGAACCGTCGGTATCCGCCAGCCAAAGCGCCGTTCCAGCAGGCTGCGCAGACCGGGTTCGATCAACAGCCACAGCCAACTGAGCAGCACCGCTGCGGCGATGCCTCGGGCGAACTGCTCATGTCGTTCCACCAAAAAATAGCTGGCGAGACCCGAGGCGAAGCCGAAAACGGCAATGACGCCGGGGTAGCGCTGGGCCAGCTGCACGATTCGCTGGGCGGGTGCGTGAAAACGCGACAACATGGTTGGGCTATTTGTTTTGGAGGGCGTCAGCCAATGCCGCCGTTCATGATCCGGCAGGATACTGCGCTCGACGAAGCCGCGCTGCTCCAGTTGTTGCAAGGTGCGACTCAATTGAGCTTTATCCCTCCACGAGATTTGGAAATTGCCGCAGAGTTGGCCGCCACCCTCGCCGGACCCTCGGCGCAGCGGAGCCGGCCGGTGTGGTGCAAGGCTATTGCGCGGTGGTGCCGCCGTCCATGGCCCAGGCCACGCCGCGCACTTCCGAGGTGGCTGGCGAGCAAAAGAAAAGTACAAGCTCGGCGATTTGCTCCACCGTCACGAAGCGCCCGGAAGGTTGACGCAGCCCCAGCAGGCGTTGTGTCGCTGTCTCCGCATCCAATCCTTCGCGGGCGGCCAGGGCGTCGATCTGCCGCTGCACCAATGGTGTGTGGACCCAGCCCGGGCAGATCGCGTTGCAGGTAATGGCGGTTGGGGCGAGTTCGAGCGCCACCGATTTCGTCAATCCAATCAGCCCATGCTTGGTGGCGTTGTAGCCTGATTTTCCGGCCCGCCCGCGCAAGCCGCTGATCGATGCCATGTTGATGATGCGACCCCAGTTCCGCTGCCGCATGGCGGGCACCGCGGTGCGGATCGTGTGGAAGCTGGCCGAGAGGTTGATCGCCAGCATGTCGTTCCAGGCTTGGATGGGGAATTCGGCGATTGGGCTAACGTGCTGGATCCCCGCATTGTTGACCAGAATGTCGAGCGCGCCATAGCGCGCGTGCACATCGGCCATCATTCGTTCGATACGCTCGGGATCGCGCAGGTCGCAAAGTCGGTAATCCGGCCTTCTGCCATAGGTGTTCTCGAATTGGTCGCACAGCGCCGCGGCTTGCGCCGGCGAGTCAAGCCCGTGCAGAATCAAACGCGAGCCTTGCCTGGCAAGGGCCCGGGCCACCGCCAGGCCGATACCGCTGGTGGATCCTGTAACCAGGGCCAGGCGTCCCGAAAGACTGTCCGGCTTGTCGTCAGGCTGGCGGGATTCCGAGTATCGCAAGGCACTGTCAGTCATCGGGTTTTCTTCAGCAGGAGCCGTACCGCCGCGACCAGGGCCAGGATGTTCGGATCCCGTTCGCGCGCCCGCATGAAGCTAAGGCCGATGGTTTGGCTGAGGTTATCGGGTTCGACCGGAATGAAGCGGATTTTATGGGAGAACATTTCCATGATCCGGCCGTAGGTCAGGGCGCAGGCCACGCCGTTGGAGACAAGGTTCATCTGGGTGAAGATGTCTTCCACCTCGATGAGGGCCTTGGGTTTGAAGGCTGGAAATCGCTCGCGCAGCCGGGAAGAGGTGAGCGGGCCTTCGGTGAGGGTGGCGAGCCGCTCGCCCGAACAGCTTTGCAGATCGATGCTCGCGCGCGTCGCGAGCGCGGAATCCAAATGCACCGCGAAGTACATGCGGTCTTTCAGGATGGGTATCGCCAGGATGTCGGCATAAGCGGCGCTGGGTTCCGAGAACACAACGTCCAGCAGGCCGTCGCGCAACTTGGGCAGCAGCTCGTGCTTGGAGCGCCCCAGCGTCAACTCGCATTGCACATCGGGCCGCCGTACGTCCATGGCTTTGATGATCTCGGGCAGCCAATAGTGCGTCAGCGAATACAGTGAGCCTATCTTCAGCTTGTCGGCCGAGAAGCCGGCCGCTTCGCGCGTGGCCAGGATGCCGGCTTCGGTGCGGGCAATGATGTCTTCGGCCGCCCTGGCCAGAATGTAGGCCGCTGCCGTGGGTACGAGGTTGCGCCCCGCTCGCTGGAACAGCGTGCAGGAAAGCGCTTTCTCCAGCGAATGGATGGCCCGGTGCACGCTGATCGCGCTGGTGTCCAGGAGCTCCGCCGCACCCATCATGCTCCCGGCCTTCATGTAGGCAAGAAAGGCCTCCAGCTTCCTGAACGTCAGGTCGTCATCGATTCGGATACGCATCGGCGGATTCCCGGGAGAAAAACGATAGCCTACCCGGCTTGCGGCACGATCACTATCTTGCCCATGCTGCGGCGGTCCATCATCAGGCGCAGGGCCGCTCCCGCCTCTTCAAGCGGAAAAGTCCGCGTGATGGGCGGCCTCACCTTGCCCGACCGGTGCAGCGCCATCAAGGCTGCCATGTGGTTGTGCGCGGCTTCGCGGCTTTGGCGCAGGAAGTTGCCCCAGAACACGCCGACCACGGCCGCGCCTTTCAAGAGCGGCAGGTTGAGCGGCAGGCGCGGGATCTCGCCGGCGGCGAAGCCCACCACCAGATGCCGGCCGTTCCAGGCCAGCGATCGAAAGGCCGGTTCGGTGTAAGGGCCCCCCACGGGGTCGTAGACGACGTCCACGCCCCGCCCGTCGGTGAGTGTCTTGACCCGCTCGCGGAGGTCGTCGTGCCGATAGTCGATGCCGGCGTCGGCGCCATGGCTGCGGCAGAACTCCAGACGTTCGGCGCTCGATGCCGCCGCGATCACCCTGGCTCCCATGGCCTTGCCGATCTCGATGGCGGCAATGCCTGTGCCCCCGGACGCGCCGAGCACGAGCAAGGTTTCACCGGCCGCCAGGCGGGCTCGATCCTGCAGCGCGTGCAAGCTGGTGCCGTAGGCCAGCACATAGGCCGAGGCCGTGACGAAGTCCATGTCGTCCGGCATGGGGACGATGCGGCTATCTTCCACGATGGCTTCGGTGGCGAAGCCGCCCCAGCCGAAGCTCCCGATCACGCGGTCGCCCACGTCGCAGCACGTTACCGCCGGTCCGATGGCCTTGACGATCCCGGCGACCTCGCCTCCCGGCACGAAGGGCAGGGCCGGCTGAAACTGATACTTCTTTTGGATGATGAGAGTGTCCGGGAAGTTCACCCCGGCGGCGTGCACTTCCACCAGAACTTCGCCGGCTTTGGGCTGGCGATTCGGGACCTCTTCGATGACCAGCGATTCTGGTTGACCCCATTCTTTACACAGTACGGCTTTCATGTCTTGCGTTTCCTCCGATGCGGCGAGATCAGGCGGCCTGGGCGGCTGCCGGCGTGAGCGACACGACGGCGTCGACGGCGACGATCGAGTCTCGATCCACGAGGATGGGATTGATTTCGATGAGGTCGATCTCGTGTTGGACGGCCAGGGCGGCGTCGGACAAGCACACCAGGACATCCACCAGGGCCGGCACGTCGACTTCGGCGGCGCCGCGCGCACCTTGCAGCAGCGGCCAGGCTTTGAGCGCCTGAAGCAAGCGCAAGGCCTCGTTGCCATCGACGGGCAAAGGAGCGCTGGAAACATCGCGGTAGATCTCCACCCAGAGCCCGCCCACGCCGACGTTGAGCATCAGGCCAAAGGTGGGGTCCCGGGCCACGCTGACGAAAAGCTCGAGCCCCGCGGCAAGCTGGCGTTGTATCAGCACGCCATCGATCCGGGCTTGTGGCGCGCGACTGCCGACTTGGCCGGAGATCTCGGTAAAGGCTTGGCGGACCGCGGCGGCATCGGCAAGGTTCAGCGCCACGCCGCCGACCTCCGTTTTGTGAGCGATGTCGGCGGAAAGAACCTTGAGTACGACGGGGTAGCCCAGCCGCTCGGCGGCGGCCACAGCGGTGGCCGGGTCGGCTGCGATCGCTTCATCGGCCACGGCGAGGCCGCTGGCCGCCAGGAATCGCTTGGCCTCATATTCGTTCAACGCCCACCGGCCACTGTGGCGGATTGAACGCAGTAGGGCGTCGAGCTCGGGATTCGCCTTGGGGGCGGGCAACGGCGGCAGGCCGGTATATCGACGCCGCTGTTGATGCCAGGCCGCCAAACTGGATAAAGCGTTCACCGCGCGCGTGGTGTCGTCGAACACCGGGATGCCGCTGTCCTCCATCTCGGACTGGCGGGCCGAGGCGCCGTTGCGGATGGCCGCGACGAGCTTGCCGCTCGAGCGCGACAAAGGCAGGATGCCATCGGCCATGCGGTCGAGCAGGTACCCCGGAGCGAAGAGCACGGCGAAGTCGATACTGTCGGAGTCCAGGATCATGCGCAAAGCCTCGGCAACGAAGGCTTGTCGATTGACGATATTACCGGTGAGATCGACCGGATTCAGAACCATGCCGTAGCGCGGTATCTCGGTATGCAGCATCGTCTGGATCTCGTCGCTGAAGGTGGGAACCTCCACTCCCTGGCTGGTAAATTGGTCTGACAATATGGCGCCGATCGCACCGGATATCGTCAGAATGGCCACGCGCGGCCCGCTGCGCTTATGGCGGAAGCGGGCGAGATAAGCGATATCCGCGAGATGCAGGATATCGCGGGCGGGAACCACGCAAAGACGCTCGAACATGGCCTGGTACACGGTCTGGCTGCCTGTCACGGCGGCGGTGTGGGATGCCGCCGCCACCACGCCCTTGGCACTATCACCCACCTTCAGCAACGAAAGCAGTTGTCCGCGATCCCGCATGTTGGCGGCCACCTGGGCGAAGCGGCCGCCGTCGCGCAGGCCTTCCACATAGCCGACGATGGCTTCCGTGCCCGGCCGCTCGGCCAGGTAGCCGAGATACTCGGAGAACTCGACGCAAGCCTCGTTGCCGGTATTGAGCACGACGTTGAACTTGACGCCCAGCTGGCGGCCGGCAGCATAGACCGCGGCGCAGACGCTGCCGCTCTGCGTGACCAGCGCTACATCGCGCGGCGCTGGCGGTGGCGCCACGCTGCGGAAGATCAAAGTGAACGTACTGTAGGCATGATTGTCCAGATTGCCGAAGCCCATGCAATTGGGGCCCGCGACCAGCAAACCCGTTTCGCGGCCGAATGCGACAAGCTCCTCTTGCAACTGGCGCCCTGCTTCGTCGCCGGTCTCGGCGTAGCCGGCGGCAAACACCACGGCTGAGCGAATGCCCAGCTGGGCGGCCTGTCGCAGCGCCGGCAAGACCTCTTGGGCCGATACCGCCACCACGAGTAAGTCCACCGCTGCGGGCAACGATGCGATATCCGGATAGCACGGCAAACCGTCGATCTCGGGATACTTGGGATTGATGGGATAGATGCGGCCGGCAAAACCATGTTCGCGCAGCAGCGAAATGGGAACGCCGCCCAGGCGTGCCGGGTTTGCCGACGCGCCAAGCACGGCAATCGAGGTGGGGTCGATCAGGGGCTGCAGGTAGGAATGCATGACGAAAGCCTTGAAGAGAGTTCGCGGTCGAGGCCGGCGCTTGGGAACATGCTCAGATCGGCTTGGGGTCGCCGACGGCGTCGCCCAACGCGGCGACGGCCGCCCAGAGTTTCTTGTCGCGCTCTCGTTGCAAAGCGAGTCGATCGCGCACACCGTAATCGTAGAATCCGCGGCCGGTGGCGATGCCGAGCTCTCCGCGCTCGACTCGTTCCCGCAGAATGCGCGGCGAAAGATCGACGGGGGCATCGACCATCTGCGGATTCTCCAGATTACGCAGGCTCAGGCCGAGGCCGGTGAAATCGTAGCGCTGCATCAGACCCAGCATCTGCATGCGTGGCGCGAGGCTGGTACGTACGGCAACGTCCAGATCTCCGATCGACACGACGCCTTCGTCGAGCAGGTAGAAGGCCTCGCGCCCCAGGGCCCGCAGCAGCCGGTTGATCAGGAAGCCCGGAACGAAGCGCTGTAGCACGACCGGCGATTTGCCCAGGTCTCGCAAACAGGCGACGCAGGCTTCCAGCGTATGGCGTTGTGCTCCACTGGGCGCCACCACCTCGACCAGAGGTAGGATGTGTGGTGGTGCAAACCAATGAGCGACCACCATGCGTTCGAGTAAATCGCCAGGTGCCAGGGCAAAGACGTCGAGCGTGGAGGTATTGCTCCAGACCACGGCGGTCGGGGGCGCCTGCCGCAGGATGCGGGCGAAGAGCTCGCGCTTGACGTCGGCCTTCTCCGTGACGGCTTCGATGATCAGATCGGCCTGGGCGAGTACGCCGTCGCTCAGCGCTTGAGCCTGTACGCGCCGGGAGGCGTCCTGTCTGGCGGCGGATGAGATCAGCCCCAACTCCACCTTGAGTGCGAGCCCGTCGTGGAACGCCGCCATAGCCCGGGCGAGGACGGCCTCGTCGATGTCGCACAGGTCGACCGAATATCCGGCCTCGGCAAAGACCTGGGCGATGCCGGGGCCCATGATGCCGGCCCCTATTATCGCGACACGGCACCGGCCGGGAATGAAAGGGCGAATCGCCCGGACGGCGTGCGGATTGGCCGGGGGGTGAAGCCCCGGCGTCGCGGATGCGCTTGGATCCTTGGGCATCAGGGCTTGGCCTCCGTCATAATGGCCACGGCCTCCACCTCCAGCAGCAGCTCGGGACGCGCCAGCGAGGCCACGCCCACCATCGTGCTGGCGGGAAGCCTTTCCGAAGCCAGAAAGGGCGCCCGTGCCGCCCGAATGAGGCGAGCCTTGTCGGGGTCGAGATCCTTGACGAACAGCGTCGTCTTGATCACGTTCTGGAAGGTTGCCCCGACGCTGGCCAGTGCGTGACTGATGTTGGTATAAACCTGCCGGGTTTGCGCCGTCAGGTCGTCCACGCCCACCACGTTGCCGCTGGCGTCGTAAGCTACCTGGCCCGACACTTGAACTTGAGTCTGGCCGGTGGTAACCACAACGTGCGAGAAACCATTGGGAGCAGCGAGCGCGGAGGGATTGTGCGAGCGAGTCGGTGTCATGGGTGTTGTTCAACCATAGAATGGATTCAAACGGAGCCCGCCAATCCCAGACGTTCGACCATCCGGTTCTCCTGATCCCACATTTCTTTCGCCCAGGCGGCATACTCCTTCGGCGGTACGTAGATGGTGGGCATGGCATACTGCGCCAGGGCCTTTTTCACAGCGGGATCTTCAAGCGCCGTGCGAATGGATTCCGCTAGAATATGTGTCACGTCGTCGGGCATGCCTTTGGGTCCGGCGATACCCCACGGCGACTCCGAGACGATGTCGTAGCCGAGTTCCTTCAAGGTCGGGACGTTGGGCCAATTTTCCGAGCGCTGGCTGCCATAGGTGACCAGCAGGCGCAGCTGTCCTGAATCCACGTAGGGGCCAAAGCTGGCCGTGCCTGTTCCCAGGTCGACTTGCTTGCCCATCACAGCCACCAGCATATCCGCGTCGCCCTTATAGGGCAGATGGGTCAGTTCGACATCGGCCAAAGAGGCGAGTTCGGCCAGGAGCAGATTGGGCGAGGCCGACACGCCGGTGGAGGCGTAACTGAGTTTGCCCGGATTCGCCTTGGCGTATGTGATCACGTCGTCCAGCGTCTGAAAGGGCGAGTCGGCCGGCACCACCAGGCCCAGGGTATAGCCGGTAACGTTGCAGATGAAGGTGAAGTCTTCGATCGGATTGAAAGTCGGCTTGGACTGCATATGCGGCAGGCGCAGCATCGCGATGGGCACCTGGCTCAGGGTGTAGCCATCGGGCTTGGCGTTGCGCAATGTCAAGGCCGGAAGCGTACCCCCCGCGCCGGGACGGTTGTCGATGATCACGGACTGGCCCAGCGACCGGCTCATCGACGTTGCCAGCAGGCGCATGATCTGGTCGGTGCCGCCGCCCGCCGTGAAGGGACAGTACAAAGTGATGGGTTTGTTGGGAAAGCCTTGGGCGGCGCTGGCCGGAAACGCGCCGGCCAAGGCCAAGCCGCCGGCGCTGAGCAGGAAATCGCGACGTTGCATATCTTCTCCTTTCTCCGTCTTTAGGGGACTACATCGGTACAAGCGGGCAGCCACGGCGGAGCGCCATGGCCGCCCGAAGAACAGCTTATTTTTCTTGCGGCGCAAACCGGCAAAGCCCACCGCGAAACTCGGCCGACGAGAACACTTCGGGCAGCACTTCGGCCAGCTCTTCGGGATCCATATCGATGCCGTTGGCTTTGAGTAATGGCGCCGCCTCCTTGACCATGGCGCGCCAATCGCCGATCAGGCGGTAGGTTTCCACCGTGTCCGGGCAAGGTTCGCCGCCCAGGGCGCGTACCAGAAGATCCGTGAAGTTGATGACGCGGAACCCATGGCGCCTGCCATCGGCGGCCAACTGCAAATGGCAAGCATGGTAGAGCGATACCAGCGCGTCCACGGAAGGATCGAGGCTGCGTTCGATCGTATGCTGGCGTGCCCCGGCTTTCATCTCGGGCGCTCGTTCCGAACCCGAGGCGCCGCACATATAGGCCGGCTCCATCAGCTCCTCGATGACGTTCAAACCGGGAATGGCCTTCAGCAGCCGTAGCACGGCGGCGCCGACATCATGCATGCCATGATGGGTATGTACCAGCACGTTGAGCTTCACGGGGGTCAGGAACCGCGAGATCAACTCTGCCTCATGCTCAACGAGGAAACGAGTGATGTGTTCGAAATCGAACTCCACCTTCCGGTAGCCCTGCATCGTTTCGGTCAGGTGGATCTGACACGACGGGCACCAATTCAATACCTTTTGCGGCTTGAAGTCGCCAAAGCGCTGCAGGGTGCCTTCGGTGAAGCGGCCTCCCGCCTTCAAGTCGCCCTCCCATTTGCTATGGACGATGCCGCAGCATGACGCGGTGCCGCCCATGACTTCGTAATCGATGCCGAGTTCGTCGAGAACGGTCATCGAGTTGAACAGGACGTGGGGGGTGCGTACGGGGTTGCAGCCGGTATAGAAGATGACGTCGGCATCGCGCTTCTTGGGCGGACGCACCAGCCGTGCCGCTTCCGCCGGCAGCAACTGCATGCCGATCATGATGCGAATGGCTCGCGCCATTTTCCGGAAGGCATAGGGCGTCGGGTGCTTTTCTCCCGATACCCGCGCCGAGGCCAAGCTGATGAGCTGGCGCGGGTTGATTCCCTCGGGACAGGCGGGGATGCAATCGCCGCAGCCGTTGCACTTGGTGATCCAGGTGCCGGAATCATCACGCAGTTTTGCCTTGCCGCGGGAGAACTCGATCACGCCGTCGACCACCTCGGCCGGCTTGGCGTCGTTCAGGCCTACGTAAGGCACCACGGGGCAAACCTCGACGCAACGCCCGCACCGCGTGCAGGCGGAGGCAATGGCGTCCAGGGTATTGCCGACAAAGTCCTCGAGGGGTAAGGAGGTTGTGGATGTATCCATGATTTGATCCCTCAAACGGAAGGCGCGATCGCGATGGCTTCGATCTCGATCAAGTATTCGGGCGCTACCAGCCTGCCCTCGAACGCCGTACTGGCTGGCGGCATGCCGGACTCCGCAAAAACGCGGTTGCGAACCGCGTTGTATTCAGCATAGTCATCCATGTTCGCCAAAATGACGGTGAGCTTCACGATGTGTTTGAGTTCGGCGTTGGCTTCCGCAAGCAGCAGTCGGATACGCTCGAAGACGCGCTCGGTTTGCGGGCCCACGCCCTGGGGTGTTTCGCCGCTGGCGACCAGGCCGGAGATAAAAAGCAACCGGCTATCGCCGATGGTGATGGGATACATCCGGGAGAACTTTCCCGGCGGGGCCGGAACGGCTTGAGTGGTATTCATATGCGGCTCTTGGCAAAGCGGTTGAAATCACTGTAGAAGGAAGGAACCTCTGCATCAATTGCTCTCAGGGTCGAATCTTTACGATGAGCGTAATGATCCAGCCAAGGACAACTGGCTTGAACAACGTCCGCGACATGAGTTGTCCGGCGGCTGCTGGCAAGACGACGCCGTTGTGCCAGTCGCACGACCCATGGGCCGGCGACAGGGTTCTGGCACGGAATCAGCGTAAAGAGAAGGTGCGCATCACATCAATCAACCCGGAGGGCTGATTGGTACGAAAGTCGAAACGATGCGGTGGCCGTGGCGGGCGGCGAACGTCCGAGGCGGATCGGCCTAGAGCGCGCCAGGAGTCCGAAGATAATGAACGCTGAACCACCGCTTCGGGTCGGTCCAGGCCGTATGCCACTGAAAGCCGGCCTGTCGCGCCAGGTCGGCAAAGCCTTCGATGTCGTATTTGTGGGAGTTCTCGATGTGCAGCCGCTCGCCTTCGGCAAAGGCGAAGTCATGGCCGGCTACGTGCACGGTTTGCCGGCATTGGCTCACCAGGTGAATCTCCACGGCGCCGGTGGCGGCCTGGTAGCGCGCCTCGTGCCGGAATCCGGCGAGATCGAAGTCGGCGTGCAGTTCCCGATTGGCGCGTCGCAGCAGATTAAGGCTGAAAGCCGCCGTGACGCCGGCCGCGTCGTCATAGGCACGCTCGAGTACCTCAACGGGCTTGATCAGGTCGACGCCGACGATCATATCGGCGTCAGGTCCCAGGCGCCGGGCCCAAAGCGACAGAAAGTTCCGGGCTTGCGCGGGCTCGAAATTGCCGATGCTCGAACCCGGGAAAAATCCGACGACGCGCCCGGCGTCGGCGCGCAGCGGCAGCGCGAACGGCGTGGAGTAGTCGGCCCACACGGCATGGATGTCGAGCTCGGGGCGCTCATCGGCCAGCCGGGCGGCGGCCTCGAGCAGGGCGGCGCGCGAGATCTCGACCGAAATGTAGGCAGCAGGATCGGTCAGCGCATCGAGCAGAAGATTGATTTTCTGGCCGGCGCCGGAGCCCAGCTCGACCAACTGCGCGCGTGGCCCCGCCAGCCGCGCGATCGATGGCGCCTCACGTTCGAGGATCCGCATTTCGGTGCGGGTGGGATAGTACTCGGGCTGCTCGCAGATTTTTTCGAACAGCGCGGAACCGGCGGCATCGTAGAGAAAGCGAAACGGGATCGACTTCCGCGGCGCCGACAGGCCTTGCACCACCGCCGCTTCAAAGCTGGATTCCTGAGGGGCGTGGTCATGAAAGGTGTAAGTGGCGCGGGCCGGGCGCGCTCGCGGGCGGGGCGTCGTGAGCAAGACGAACTCCTGTAAATGCCCATCGAGCATCGGGCGGGAAGAAATTGCGATATGTGGCGCGAGCATGTCCCTCCGGGGTGATGCAGGCGCCGCCTCGGAGGACCATCTGGCCGGACATGAACTTGCCGTTGTATTCCGCCGCGACGCCGGCCGCCGGTTTGAAACCGGGATAGGGACTGTATGCGCTCGCCGTCCATTGCCATGCGGCTCCGGTCATTTGCCGCAAGCCTGGCGCGCAGCGGGCGGGGTGGGGGTGCAGCGCGGGAGCCTCCGCCGGCAGGGCGCTGCCGGATGCAAGCTCCCATTCGGCTTCGGTGGGTAGGCGAGCATCCGACCAGCGGGCGAAAGCATCGGCCTCGTAGTAGCTGACGTGGACGACGGGTTCGTCGGGATCCAGCGGGCGGTCGCCAGCCAGTGTGAAAATCGACCAACTCCCTGGCTGGCTTTCGAACCAATAGAGCGGCGCCGTCCAGCCTCTTTCCTTGACCGCGGCCCAGCCATCGGATAACCAGAACTCCGGGCGTGAATAGCCGCCTGCCGCCATGAATTCCAGCCACTCGCCGCAACTGATGAGGCGGTCGTGCAAGCGGTAGGCATCGAGCCAGACCCGATGGCGGGGCTGCTCGTTATCGTAGGCGAAGCCACGGCCTTCCTCCGCTCCGATCTCGAACAACCCACCCGGAAACTCCATCCAGGCTGCCGCCGGCACGGAGTTGGCGCTGGCCGGACGGCCGGCGGGGCGGGGGTGGGCATAAGCGGGATGGAAAGGATGCGAAAACAGCAGATGCTTGATATCCATCAGGATAAGCTCCTGATGCTGCTGCTCATGCTGCAGCCCCAGCTCTATCGTGGCCGTGACTTGCCGCAGTGTGTCGGGATCGGTGCGTTCGATCAGGAGCCGCATCGCATCGTCCACGGCCGCGCGGTAGCCGAGTACCTCTTGCAGCGAGGGACGGGTAAGCAGGCCCCGCTGTGCACGCGGCTGGCGATCGCCGATGGCCTCGTAATAAGAGTTGAAGCAATACTGCCATTGCGCGTCGCCGATGGCGCGTCCGGCCGGCGCGAGTACCAGCGTATCGAAAAACCAGGTGGTATGGCCCAGGTGCCACTTGGTGGGGCTTGCCTCGGGCATCGATTGCGCTTGCTGGTCTTCCGCCGACAACGGCGCGGCAAGGTGCAGGGTGGCGGTGCGTACATTCAGGTAGTGCTCGCACAGCTTGCGGCGATCCGGTGAACGGTCGTTTGCCAACGCCTCGTTGAGAGCCATCGATTCCTCCTCGTGGGATCCACCAACGCCGCCGCGGCGGGCAGTTATCGACTTTTATCCTACTACCACCGGCTCGATGAGTCTCCCCGGCGGAGGCGACCAATTGTGTCGCGCCGGTAGAAAATCTTTAATGTCTGGTTTCAAATGGTTGGTTCTTGATAAGGTGCTTTGCCCGCTTCGCCTCGAACAACGCTTCAACTCCGGCGCCGCCGACGCTGCGATTCCGGGGTCGCCGCAGGTATATAGTGTGCAGGCCGACAGTAGGAGCTTTCGAGTATGACGTTCGACATCGCCGTGGTTCTGGGTATCGCGCTGGTGGCCGTGGCCTTGTTTGCCACCGAGAAATTGCGAATGGACGCCGTGGCATTGCTGGTTTTGGTCAGCCTGGCCCTCGTCGGTCTGGTCGATGCCGGACAAGCGCTCAGCGGGTTCAGCAATCCGGCCACCATCACCGTGGCCGCCATGTTCGTACTGGCCGCGGGCCTGCAGAACAGCGGCGCACTTTCGGGCATCGGCAGCCTGCTGGGGCGGGCCAGATCGCCACTGCAATTCCTCATCATCCTGTTCCTCATGCTGGCGGCGATCGCGCCATTCGTCAACAACACCGCCGTCGTGGCGGTATTCCTGCCTATCGTCATGGCCGCCACGGCCAGCATCGGTATGTCGGCTTCCAAGGCGCTGATTCCCCTGTCCTATGTGTCGCAAATGGCGGGAGTCTGCACTTTGGTCGGCACCTCGACCAACCTGCTGGTCAATGCCATGGCCAAAGACCTCGGACACCCCGGCTTCAGCATGTTCGAGTTCACCTCCCTGGGTGTGATCTGTATGGCGGCCGGCTGCCTTTACCTGCTCACTATCGGCCGTTGGCTACTGCCCGAATCGCGTGGCGGAGAATTGGTGGATCATTACGAACTGGGCAAGTACATCACCGAATTGCGCGTGATGCCGGAGTCGTCGCTGATCGGCACCTCGGTTGGCGAAGCCAAGCTCAGCGAAGAGTTCGGCGTGTTCGTGCTCGAGCTGTTGCGAGGTGATGAAAAAGTCTGGTCGCCAAGGTCGCAAACCCTGGAGGAGGGCGACGTGCTGCTCGCGCGCGGAGACTGGTCCAAGCTCGACGAACTGCGCAAGGAAGCCGGCCTGGAGGTCAATGCCGAGTTCAAGCTCAAACAACGGGCTTTCGAAGAGGTCGACCAGGTCTTGACCGAGGTCATGGTCGCGCCGCGCTCGCGCCTGCTGGGCACTACCCTGGGCATGCTGGATCCCCGCTGGCAGCACAACACCACGGTATTGGCCATTCATCGGCGCGGCCAGGTTCTAAGGGAACAATTGCGCGACGTACATTTGCGCGTGGGCGACATCCTCCTGATGCTGACCCCCGAGTCGCAGATGTCCACGCTGCGCAAAGACGCCAACGTCATCGTGCTCTCCGAGCGCGAGCACGACAAGCCTCGTAGCTGGCGCGCGCCGTTCGCGTTGGTGACCATGGCGCTGGTCATCGCCGTCTCCGCCATCGGCTGGGCGCCCATCGCCGTTACCGCTCTGGCGGGGGCGGTGGCGATGACCGTGGCGGGCTGCCTCGACGCGGATGATGTCTACGACGCCATCGACTGGCGCATCATCATCCTCATGGCCGGCCTGCTGCCGCTGGGCGTAGCGATGAGCCAGACGGGGGCGGCGCAGTTTCTCGTGCAGAACACCATCGGTCTGGTCAGCGATTCCGGTCCCTGGATGGTGCTCGCGGTACTGTATCTGCTGGCCTTGCTGCTCACCGAGTTCATGAGCAACGCCGCGGCGGCCGTGCTGCTCACGCCCATCGGCATGTCCACCGCCGGCATGATGGAGGTAAGTGCGACGCCCTTCCTCATCGCAGTGACCTTCGCCGCCTCCACCAGCTTCGCCACGCCGGTGGGCTACCAGACCAACACCATGGTGTATGGTGCGGGGGGCTACCGTTTCAGCGATTTCGTCAAGGTGGGTCTGCCGCTGAACCTGATTTTCTGGGCGCTGGGGGTGATCTTCATTCCGGTGTTCTGGCCGTTTTGAGGTGCGTGATACGAGACCAGCGGGCCAGGATTTCGGTGCTGTCGGTGGCAGTCGCCGGTGCCGGCCCCCGGATGGCCGAGATCGTGCGGGAGAACCGCGGTGCCGGCGCGGGGTGACGTACGCCGTCCACATCGACCACGGCTTGTCGGTTGGTCTGCTGGGGATGGTCCAAGGCCTCATCGAGCGCCAAGACCGGGGTGACGCAAGCATCGCTGCCTTGAAATACGGCGGCCCAGTGGTCGCGCGTATGGTGGTGGAAGATGCGCGCCAGTTCCGACCGCAGGCATGGCCAGCGCGCTCGATCGTGCTGGGCATCCCGGAGGGCGGGGTCAAGTTCCAGACGTTCGCAAAGCAGTGCGAAGAACTTTGGCTCGATGGCGCCCACCGCAACGTATTCGCCGTCGGCCGTTTCGTAAACGCTGTAGTAGGGCGCGCCGCCATCGAGCAGATTGCTACCGCGTCGGGGCTCGAATGTTCCGCGCAGCCTGCTGGCAACGAAGTGGCTCATGAGTGATAACGCGCCGTCGGTGATGGCCGCATCCACCACCTGGCCACGGCCGGACTGGCGGGATTCCAAGAGAGCGGCCAGAAGGCCCATCACCAGATAGAGGCTGCCGCCGCCATAGTCGCCCACCAGATTGAGCGGGGGCACGGGCGGGCCATCGGCGTGACCCATGGCATGCAACGGGCCTGTCAGCGCGAGGTAGTTGATGTCATGTCCTGCCAAGCTGGCGTTAGGCCCCGACTGGCCCCAGCCGGTCATGCGGCCATAAATCAGGCGGGGATTGCGTGCCGCGATCGGCTCGGGCCCCAAACCCAGGCGCTCCATGACACCCGGACGGTAGCCTTCAATCAAAATGTCGGCATGGTCGAGCAGTGCCAGGATACGTTCGCGGTCGCCTGAGTCTTTCAAGTCGGCCAGCACGACGCTACGTCCTCGACCCACGATATTGGTGGTGTCGCCAAGCTTCAGGCCCGGCGGCCGATCGATGGTGACGACGTCAGCGCCCATGTCGGAAAGCAACATACCGGCGAAGGGCGCTGGCCCGAGGCTGGCGAATTCAACGACCTTGATGCCTCGCAAAGGGCCGCCTGGTACGGCGGCGGAGGATGGTGTTTGGGGGTCGCGTGTCATGGCAAGGGTTCCTGATCAAGGTAACGGGGCCATCGGTCCGGCGCTACGCCCGAATCCGGACACGTGGCGGGCGATGCGATAGCCGAACACCAGCGCCGGCCCCAGCGTAATGCCGGGGCCGGGATAACTGCCGCGCATGATGGAAGCCATATCGTTGCCGCAGGCGTACAAGCCCGGAATGGGATTCTTGTCGGTGTCCAGAACCCGGCCGTCCGCGTCGGTGCTCAGCCCCGCGCTGTTGGCGGCATCGGCCGGCCACACCGGCAGGGCATAGAACGGCGGGAGCCTCAGGTAGCCCAGGCAAGGGTTCGGGCGATGGGTAGGGTCGCCATTGAGCAAATTGAGCGCCGAACCGCCTTTGTCGAACTGAGTATCGACGCCCGTTGCCGCGTCCCGGTTATTACGCTCGACGCTGGCAGCGAGCCCTTCGGCCGAGATACCCAGCCGGGCCGCGAGACTGGCCAGATCCGGAGCCATGGCGATATAGCCCGACCGGAGGTAAGGCCGGAGGGAGCGCTTGCCGGGCGGAATCACACCCAGGCCATACTGGCGGATGAAGCGGGCATCGCAGATCAGATAGCAGGGCAGGGCGCTGGCGCCGCCTTCCTGGGGCCGTAGCATGGCCTCGACAAAATGATGGTAGGAATCGGCTTCGTTGACGAAGCGCCGGCCGGCCGTATTGACGGCGATAATGCCGGGTTTGGTCCGATCCAGATAGAGGTGTGGAAACAGCCGGTACCCCTTCGCGGTGGGGACGCGAGAGACTGGCTGCCAGAAGAAGTTGCCGCCGTGCTGTTCCAGGCTCGCGCCCAGTCGCAGAGCGGCTTGCAGGCCTTCACCGCGATTGCCTTCGTAGGCCAGGGAGTCCAGGTCTGCCGGTGTGTCGGCGAGTTGGGTCCGCAAGCCGGCGTGGTGTCCGACGCCCCCCGTGGCCAGTACCACGCCCAGGCGTGAGCGCAGGACCCGCCGCCCTCCGGGCTGGGCGAACGTTGCGCCGTGTACACCATCGGGCCCGGAAATGAGTTCGCACAAGACGCAGTCGAAGTGGATGGTGACTCCCGCCTGGAGCAGGCTGTAGTACAGGCGGGCCACCAGCGCGTTACCCATCACCAGCCGGGTGCCACGCGGATGGCGTAGCCGGTCCAGACCATGGCGCATCAGCAAACGGAGGGTGTGGGCGAGGTTGCGCCAGGAGCGGTAGCGGCCGATCAGCGCCGCGACGTCCGTCTTGCCCACCATCATTCCGCCCAGCACCATGAAATCGGGAAGCGGCGGGCGGATTCGTGCGAAACCGTCGTGCAACCGGCGGCCGTCGAACGGTAAGGGCGCCAGGGCTCGTCCCGACACGGCGGCGCCCGGCAACGGCAGATAATCGGGATGCCTGCCAGCGCTGGCGAACTTGACCGCCGAATGGCGTTCCAGGTACTCAATGGCTTCGTTGGCAGTGGCGAGGTAAGCCTGGCGCCGCCCATACGCATCGTCGGCGCCGGAAAGGGCTTCGAGATAGCGGCTCGCAGCCTCTTTGGTATCACGGTATCCGGCTTCCTGGCCTTGGCGGTTGCCCGGTACCCACACCGTTCCCGCCGAGGTCGATGTCGTGCCTCCGACTTGCCCGCTGGCCTCGCACAGTACGACCTTCAAACCCATCAGCGCCGCGGCCAAGGCGGTGGCCATGCCACCGGCGCCCGCGCCGACCACCAGCAGATCGGGCTGCGCGCCGGTCTCGGCGGGATCAGGAATGGCCATGGCTCACCGGGAGCGCCAATGCAGCAGCGAGAATGGCGGGTCGGCGTCGTGGTGGTGCTCGAACTCGCCCAGCACGTCGGTACCGATCACGACCTCCTGCAGGGGGTCGCCCAGCAGGTTGCCCACCATGCGGACATTGCCGGCCTGAGGCAATTCGACGAGTACGACCAGATAAGGACCATGCCCGTTCAGCGCCGGGTGGGAGGGGTGCCAGACGCGCTCCCAGCTATAGATGCGGCCGGTGGGCTGGACTTCCTCCCAGACCGGATCGAAGCGATGGCAGCGATGACACAGCCATTCGGCGCCGAACTGCCAAGTGCCGCAGGCGGGGCAGTGCTGGACGAGCAGGCGGCCCGCGCGCAAACCGCTCCAGTAAGGCTCGGACACGCCGCTGGGCTCGGGCACCGGGATGGGCAGGCCCGCCGGCAGGTAAGGGGAAGTGCGTAGCGATTGCGTCACAGCGTCGCCTCCGAGCCCAGGATGAGGGTGCTGGCCGGCGTGACCATCGGCCCGCCGGCGACCAGCGCCACATCGTTGCGGCTGGCCTGGTTGGTGGATGTTCCCCGGATCTGCCGCACGGCTTCGAGCACGAGTTCGAAGCCGTGCATGTAGCATTCAGCCAGGTTGCCGCCGCTGGTATTGAGCGGCAACTGGCCGGAGGGGGCGATCAGGTTTTCGAGCTGAAGAAAGTCGTTGGCGGTCTCGGCGGACACCAGGCCATGCTCGATCAGCGCCATTACCACGCCGCCGGTGAAGTTTTCGTAGCTTTGCACCACGCCGACGTCGCTGGGCGAGACCTCGGCCATGCGATACAGATCGGGCGCCAGGGTACCGAAATTCGCGCTGGCGTAGGCGGGCGAATTGTGGGGATCGGCGCCCGCACGGTAGCCCGAGCCCGAAGCTGCTCCCAGCAGATAGGCGGGCTTGTGCGGGAAGTCGCGCGCCCGTTCGGCATCGACCAGGATCAAGGCCGCCGCGCCGTCGTTTTCCTGGCAGCAATCGAAGAGGCGAAAAGGCTCGGCGATCCAGCGCGAGGCGTCGTAGCGTTCAGCGTCCAGCGGCTTGCCGGCCATGATGGCGCGTGGATTGGCCTGGGCATGATGGTACGACGCCAATGCGATGGCCCGCATGGCTTCGTGACGGATGCCATGCTCATGCATATAGCGGCGGACGCGCATGGCGAAGCGCTGGGGCGGCGCCAGCACGCCGTAGGGCATGAGGTAGGCTTTTTCGCCGGCGATGGTGTCGAGCGCCGGGCTGCGGCCGTAGCGGCCATACTCGCCTTGCGCCAGCGAGCGGAAAACCACTACGCAGTCGGCCTGGCCGGTGGCGATCGCCGCCGCGCCGTTGGCGACGGCGGCACAGCAGCCGCCACCTCCGCCGCCCCATTGCATGATCGAGCTTCGCAGGCGCCGGATGCCGAGCGCCGCGGCGAGCCGCGACGACTCGCTGCGCTCGTCGCCGTACGACGCGAAGCCGTCGATCTCGGCCGGTGCCAAGGAGGCGTCGGCGCAGGCTGCCAGTATTGCCTGCAGCGCCAGCTTGAATTCGGGATCGGGCGATCGGCCGTGGCGGTAGTAGACGCTTTCGCCGATGCCGATCACGGCCACCTTGCCCCGCAATGTGCGGCCGGCCATCACGCGATCCCGGCAGTTGGCGAGCGGGTGCCGACGTTGCCGAAAGCCCCATGGGCGGCCATGCGGTCGATGTCGTCGGGATCATAGCCCAGGACGTCGCCGAGGATTTCGCGCGTATGCTGCCCCACCAGGGGGGCGGGCGCAGGGTCGGCCAAGGGGGTGGCGGAGTAGCGGATGGGAAGGGCGACATTCGGCACCCAGCCGGTGCCGGTGGAATGGGGAACGCGCGTTACCAACTGGCGCTCGCCCGCTTCTTCGGACCGGATGGCTTCGCCTACCGTGCGTACCAGCCCGCAAGGCACGCCCGCATCGCGCATGCGCGCCTGCCAGTAGGCCCAGGGCTGTTGCGCGAAGGCTTCGTTGAGGATGGCGAAGAGCGCGCCTCGGCGCCGGGTCCGGTCGGGGCCGGTGGCGTAGTCCGGGTCGGCGGCAAGATCGGGACGATCCAGCACCTGGGCGGCCAGCCGCTGGAAGATCTTATTGCTGCCGCAATTGATGTAGAAGGTGCGGTCCTGTGCCCGGAACGCTCCTGAAGGGCAGGTGTCCGGGCTGGTGTTGCCGTGCCGGGTGGGTTCCTCGCCGGTGAACAGGTGCTGCAGGGTAGCGTAGCCGGTCATCAGCACGGCATTGTCGAACAGGGCGACCTCCACCGCCTGGCCTGTGCCCGTGCGCTGCCGTGAGACGATGGCGCCGAGGATGGCGTTGCTCGCCATCATGGCGGTGCTGATATCCATCACCGGCGACAACGCCCGCACGCCTTCGCGGTCGGCATAGCCGTTCATGGAAATAAAGCCGCTCTCGGCCTGTGCGATGGGATCGAATCCCAGGCGGTCGGCAAAGCGGCCTTCACGCCCGTAGGCGGAAATGGCGCAGTAGATCAGCCGGGGATTGTCGCGTCGGCAGGTCTCGTAATCGAGGCCGAAGCGTCGCATGACGCCGCTGGAGAAATTCTCGACCACCACATCCGCCTTGGCTATCAGCTCGCGCGCGAGCGCCAGCCCCGGCTCGGACTTCAGGTCGAGCGCGATGCTGCGCTTATTGCGGTTGCTCCAGACAAATGGCGCAGCCAGCCCAAGCTCCTGGTTGAACGGCGGATACTGCCGGAAGTCGTCGCCGCCTCCCGGCGCCTCGATTTTGATGACCTCGGCACCCATATCGGCCAGTATCATGGTAGCGAAGGGACCGGCAATGAAGTGGGTAAAGTCCACGATCCGGATGCCTTCCAGGGCAAGCGGTGCCTGCACGGGGCGCGGGCGGTGTTCGGGGAAATCTGCAACGAGGCTATCGAGCATATTGAGGTTCCTGTTCTGCGGGCGAATCACTTTTTGATGCCGGCGCTTGCCGCCACCTTGCCCCAATGTGTCATTTCGGCCCGAATGCGTTCGCTCAGCTCTTCAGGGGTGCTGCTGCGGGCCTCGATCCAGCGATCCTTGAACATCTTCTGCACGTCCGGCTCGGCCACGGCCTTGACCACGGCGGCATTCAGTTTTTGCAGCACAGCGTCCGGGATGCCTTTGGGCGCCAGCAGGCCGAACCAGGCTACGGTTTCAAACCCCGGTACCTTGTCGGCAATGGCGGGTAAGCCCGGCGCAACGTCGGTGGGCTCGGGGGTTGCCACAGCCAAATAGCGGATCAATCCGGCATTCAGCATGCTGGTGCCGTCCAGGCCGGTCAGGAAGGCCGCATCCAGCTGTCCGCCGCCGAATGCCGGCATCATCGGCGCCGCACCCTGGTAGGGAATGTGCTCCATCTTCACACCCGTCAGGCTCTTGAAGTGTTCGCCCGCCAGGTGCGAGATGCCGCCATTCCCGGTCGAGCCATAGTTAAGCTGGACGTCCGGGCGCTGGGCGTAATCGATGAACTCCTCCAAGGTCTTGGCCGGGCTGCCAACGGGCACGGCCAGGATCATCGGTGTCAGCGCTACCGTCGAGATCGGCTGTAGGTCATTGAGCAGATCGTAGGGCACGTCACGCGTCAGCGAGACAATCGCATTGGGTCCGGTATTGCCGAACACCAGCGTGTAGCCGTCGGGTTCGGAGCGGGCGACCTGATCCGTGCCTATGGTGCCGCCGGCGCCTGGGCGGTTGACGACGAGGACGGGTTGGCCCAGGGTCGTGCTCATGCTGGACTGCAGCGCGCGCGCGAGCTGGTCGGTCGAGCCGCCGGCGGCGTAGGGCACGATGATCTGGATGGGTTTGGACGGAAAGTCCTGCGCCGCCGCGGCGAAGGCGGCCATCGAGGCGGCGGAAGCGGCAAACAGCGTGCGCAAGGCTAGAGAAGCGGTTGTCATGTGTGTCTCCTGATTTATTCAGTCATTGGAATGGCGGCGGTGTCGAGCGCGATGGGCGCCGCGCAACGCCGCCGGAAATTCGTCCGCGCCGGATGTCGCGCCCGCTCCATGGGCCGGAGGAGAGCGTGGCGATCCGGGTGGACCCGGACGGCGGCACCCCGTTCAGGGGGTGTAGCCGAAGTCTTCGCCCAGCCGGGCGCGCATGAATGGCTGGCCCGCGCTCTGCCAGTCGCCTCCCGCCGGGATGGTGATGGAGATGGCGCGCCACATCAGCTCCTCAGGGTGTGCGACAGAGGGCGGCCGCACCTCGGCGCTGATCCATTTTTTTACGGACTCGAGCAGAAGCCGTCGAGTGCGCATGATGCCGGTGTCGGTGATGCCCAGATGCTCCTGGGTGCGATCGTAGATGGCCGCCACGCCGGACTGGCAGGCGGCATCCTGGATCCAGAGGCCGGGCAAGCCCGCGTTGTAGCGGTCGACCTGGGATTGATAATCGAAGTGGTAGGCGTTGGCCCTGTTGTACCGGCTCCAGTACGTGCGGTACGGCTCGGTTGCCGGCCGCAACTCGAAGGATCCCGCCGAGGCGTGGCCGGTTTCCCGTCCGCGGTGGCCGTCATGGAATAATTGTCGGGTTTTTTCATAGAAGGGCTGCGACGGATGGTACGAAAACATGATGCACAGGGTGTGTTCGTCGTCCATCGGCACCCAGGCATGGCCGCTAAGCTCCGGATACTGTGACTGTGGCGGAACCAAGGTCCAGAACGGCATGAGAAACTGGTTCACGCGGATGTAGTTCTGATCGTCTCCGGCCTTGCGGCGGGCGGCGATGCTCACGCCAGAGTCGTGCTGGGCACACTCGAAGGTAGGCGCCAGGTCCTGGCCTTGCTTCCACTGGTTGATGAAGCCGCTGTCGTCAACCCGGCCGTGCAGAATGGCGGCGTGCGCAGAATCGATTTCGCCCTCCAGGGCTTGCAGCCAATTGCACTCCTGCACGCGCAGCGTCACTACCACCTGTTCCTGTGGGACCAGGTTCCATTCGACATGTGGCAGCGGGGGAGGAGTTTCATCCGGCCCCATGTAGGCCCAAAGCATGCCGTTGCGCTCTGCCACCGGATAAGCTTTGATACGTACCCGTTTGAGCATCGGCGTGTCGGGGCGTTCGGCCGGCATCTCATGGCAGGCGCCCGCCACGTCGAACTTCCAGCCGTGATAGATGCAGCGAAGGCCGCCTTCCTCGTTACGGGCGAAAGCCATGGGCGCGCCGCGGTGCGGACAGGCGTGATCCACCAGCCCGACGCGGCCCTCGCTATCGCGAAACGCCACGAGGTCCTCGCCTAGCAAGCGCACCCGGTACGGCTGGCCATCCGGTTCCACATCCGACGAGCGCAAAAAGGGGATCCAGTACAAGCGCATGAAGCCGCCCATCTCGGTACCGGGCCCCACGCGCACCAATCGTTCGTTCTCTTCCTGGGTCAGCATTCCTCTGCCTTTATGTCTATGGTTCAACCATTGATTTAATGTAGCAGCTGAGGATTCGTCTGTCCAGCCTGTCTGGAGAAGAACGAAAAAATTCACGTGAGGAAGCCGGCGCTGGTCGACGGTCTACATCTGGAGTCGAGTCACTGGGGTTCTTGAGGCGCCACGCGACTGGCCCTCGGGGTCTTGGGCAGTCGGGCGGTCTGTCCGCTGTGATGGCGGGAGGGAGGAACTGGCGTCCAGCGAGTGTGGCGCGAGGTGGGATCGGATGGAATGGGCTTGGAGAAGGCCGAGAACCCGGATTACGCCGACCCGGCGCCAGCTCCGGCCTGCTCGGCCCAAAGGTCGAGATACTGCTCCTGCAGTCCTTGCAGGTGCTCGGTGATCTCCTGGACCGCGGCCTCGACGTTGCGAGCTCGCAAATGTTCCATCAAACGTAGCCGGGAAGGGATCGTAAAGGGATTGGTACGCGCACCGATGCGCGCGATGAACAAGCCGAGAACACCCATGACTCCCTCCATCGTGCTCTCGATGATGGGGTTGCGCGTTGTGCGGGCCAGAATCAGATGAAACTCCCGATTGAGCCGTTGGCGCTCGTTGAATTGGTCCGCATCGGCCGCGCGCTGCGTAGCCGCGATATTGGCTTCCAGCTCCAGCAGATCGTCGTCGGTGGCGCGCTCGCAGGCCACGCGCACGACGATCTCGCTGAGCCAGATGCGCGCCTCGGTGAGCTGACGGGGAGTGATCGCGCCCAGATGGTAGAGATCGCTTAAGCCGTTGACGATCGCGCCGGAGCTGCCATGCATGATGTAGGCGCCACCGGTTGCGCCCTTGCGCAATTCGAGGATGCCAGCGCGCTCCAGTGTGCGCAGCGCCTCGCGCAGCGTATTGCGACTGACTTTGAGCTGAGTGGCGAGATCGCGCTCGGAGGGCAGTTTATCGCCTGGCTTGAGTTGGCCCTTGGCCAGCATCGAGCGGATCTGGACTTCGATCTCATCCACCGCCCGCAAAGGCGCAATCGCCGCGAACGTGGCCGCGCCAGTGGAAGTCGAGGTGTTCATGGTTGGCTCTCGATGCTACTTTGGTGCAATCATTCGACCGGGAAGGATAGCATTGAGAGCGCCGCCGGGCGTTCTTGGAGGGTGCGACGTGCCCGCCACCGGGGCGGCCAAGCGGGTGGGAAGCTTATATGGCCTGACCGAAGAGGGAGGAGTGCTCGCCGCCGGCTCGGCCGCTGATGTCGAAGGCCGGCCCGGCTGCATGGGCCGGGCCTTGCCGGTGGTAGAGCTGAGGATAGCGACGCCCGACACGCAAGGCGTGGGAGAGATCCTGGCCCGCACGCCCACCACCGCCAGCGGCCACTGGGGCGAACCGACATCCATCGCGGACGCCGATGGCTGGCTGAAGACCGGCGACCTGCAGCGTCAGGGGTATCTCTACGTGGTGGGCCGTCCAAAGACGTCGTGATCCGCGGCGGCGAGAACATTGCCTGCGCGCATGTCGAGCGTTGTCTGCTTCAATTGCGAGCGCATGCGGCGCATCATCTTGGCAAGTGCGAGGTGTCCTCGCGATGGTGGATACGCCATGACGCCGACAGGCGTGCGCACAGAACCACAGCGGCGATACGATCCGCATGAGCGTAGGCGCCTGATTTCAGCTCTTCGCCGAAGACGTCAGGGTCGATTTCCTGGTAGCTCCAGGAACAGGTGTTCGGCAGCATCGCCGTTGCGGCTTTCAGAAATCCATCCTGGCCGTCGACGATGACCGAGCCCGTGTACAGCAGCAGGGTGCCACCCGGGTTCAGCCGGCGCAGCGCAGCTTCGACGATGGCCAGCGACAAGCCCGCGCCCAGGGCACCGCCGCCATGTCGATAGGCACGTTTTTCACGGTCGAGCATGTAGGGCGGATTGGCGACGATCCAATCGAAGTTTCCGCCGATGTCGGCGAGCAGATCGCTTTTGAGTACTTGTATCGGGGCGCCAGCCAGCGCGGCGTTGATCCGGCTCAGCCGCAGCGCCGAATCATTGATGTCGACGGCGAATGTTTCCGTATCGGGCAACTGGGTCGCAAGCGCGATGGCGCCGGGCCCGGCGCCGCAACCGATGTCCACGGCGCGCCGTATTGGCGTGCCGTGTTGTGCCAGGTGCCGGGAGATGGCGGCAACGTAGCGGTAGGTGTCGGGCCCGAAGAACACGGCATCGGAAGCTTCCGTGGGCCACGCTGAATGAAAGTACAAATGGCCATTCAGGGTGGAGGCTCTCAGCAGGCTGCGCCAGCCGTTATGGTAGGCCACGGCGATGCCCGCTTGCCGCATGAGTTCGAAGATCGGCGCTGGAACGGCTTCGGCGTGAAAGGGGCGGCTCCAGCCAAAAACGCCGTTCAGATCCACGGCCCACGCGTTGCCGGGTCGGGCATTGACGCGGGCGTGCGTGATGGGAGTGACGGTGACGTGGCGATAATCCAGCTTCTGCAGCATTTCGCCCAGGCGCAGCAAGGCCAGGTCGGCATTGCCGGACATCATGCGCGAAGGGCCTGATTGAACAGGCGCGTTGCCAGCAATCCGGCCGGGGTATGGTGATGAACCGGAGACAGCCAGGGCACGAGGAGATCCATGGCGGCGGCTCGGTTTTTTGCCTTGGCCAACGTATCGCGCAATAGTCGCGTCTCCTCCCGAACGTCGTCGGGCGGCAGGAGCGCGGCGAAACCGGAGGATCGTGGGCCGTCGTCGGTGAACCTGAGTTCTTCGCCGAACTCCGGCCCGGGGCAGGCGTTTGCACGCTTGCGCCACGCGGCGGACGAGCGCTCGCGGTTTCTGTAGGGGTCCGACGCAAGGCTCGAAGCCGATAGGCTGTCTCCGGCTATCCAGTCATGGATGAGCTGTCGTTCATAAGCGTTGAAGACGCCAAACATGGGCCCTTTGTCCCCCGTCAGCAGGGCCCAGAATCGACTGTTTTCAGGAGGCTCATGGCGGCGGATCCAGCCGGCTTTCTCGAGGGCGTTCACGAAATCGCGCATTTGTCCTGGTGTCGATAACCATTCGTTGACTGTCCTCCCGCCGATCCGGCAGGAGTCGGAATGCAAAGAGGCGCCGACCGGCGCCTTGGTTGCCAGCATGGCGAGCAGTTCCCGCTCGAGGTCGAAACCCGCTATGACTTCCAGCGTGCCCTTGCCCATGGCATTGAGCCGGTAGCCATCACGGACACGCCGATAGAAGGCTTCCTGGTCTCCGAGGTGCGGCAGGGCATCGAGGACCGATTGCGCCGCCCGCGCCGCGTGGCCCGAGGCGGCGTTGTCGATCGTGACATGCAGGGTGAAGTAGTAGGGATCGATGCCCAACTCGTTCAGCTCATACGCGCAGATGAGCAGATGGAGAGGGAGTTGCTCATAGCCCAGATTGAAGCCTATGACTTCCGGCACGAGCTCTTCGGTGTGCTGCGCCAACGAGAGCTGGATGGCGCCCTGGACGAAGTGGGAGGCATCAAGTGCTTCCCATTGCCGGCACTCGTGCGAGGCAAGCAGCGCCTTGTAAAGCAGGACGTGGTTCCTGCCTGGGTCTCCGTCTCCGAGCTCCTCCAGGTAAATGCGTATGAGCTCCGCATAGCGGGCATCACGCCACTGCGGCACCACGCCATAAAGCCATGCCCCATCGACCAGCTTGGTTGGCGCCACGGCTTTCAAAAAATACAGTGCGTGCGACTTTGTCTGGAAGTATCTTCTTGGCCCGCCGTTCCTGCGGTGGGCGAGGTAGTCTCGATACTGGCGGCCCACCGCCGCGGAGTTCGATTTCATCCACAAGGCCAGATCGCTCATGTCCGAGGGCAAGTCGGCGTCGGTGTGCGCCGCGGCGGCCATTTGCCGGGACAAGAAATCTCGTGCTTGGGCGAGCATCACGGCATCGGGCTGTGCATGAAGCAGGCCGAAGTACAGCTCCTTGGCGTCATGCGCCGTCAAGGACGCTCCGTGATCGGGGGCGCCAGCGGTGCCGAGGCCGAGCAGGTGTGGGGCGTGGGGCCCGCGCAGACGGGCCATCAGGTCTTGTTCGGCGTGTGCCATAAGCTATGCTTCTCCCGTGAATTTCTTAAGAGGCTTGGTCGCGGGGCCGTGCAGCACTTGCCCATCCACATCGAAACGCGATCCGTGGCAAGGGCAATCCCAGCTACGATCCGTTTGATTCCAGCCCACCAGGCAGCCCATATGCGTACAGACCGCCGACACCGCATGTAGCGCCCCGGTGTCATCGCGGTAGGCGGCGACGGGGTCGTTCTGAAGACGAACGACGCTCGCCTGTCCGGGTTCCAGGTCCGGCTCTTTTTTGTATCGGGGAAGCCCGAACCGATCGCCGATAAAATGTTTGGCGGACTCGATGCCGCCTTGAATGAAGGCGGGGCCGCCCTTGAGGGGGCGGATCCGGCTGGCATCCCAGAGTTCCGCACAGGGGTTCGGCCGGTTCATGATCAGATCCGTGATCAGTCTTGCCGCGGCCGTTCCGGTCGTGATGCCCCAGGAGTCAAAGCCGATGGCGACATGCAAATGGGGAGAATCCGAGCTGGCGCGACCCACGAACGGCAGTCCGTCCATCGGCGAGAAATCTTCATTCGTCCAGCGATGCGTAGGAGCTGGAATCCCGAACGTGTCCTGGAGGAACCGCACGAGTTGCGCGAAGCTTTGTTCTTCTTTCCGGGTCACGCCGGTGCTGAAGCTCGGTCCCACCGCAATGACATACCGCTGTCCGCTCGAGGCATCGTCGCGAAAGGAGAAACTCGGCTCCTGGTTGTTGACCGCCGTGCCGCCCAGCGGACAGCTTGGGTCCAACGGCGCCGCCACGACAGAATGGCTGAACGGAAGCGCTTTGGCGAAGAACATGCCATCGGGAACAATCGGCTGATGGGTCGCGACGATCACATCGGCGGCGGTGATCGTCGCGCCCGCCCCGGTTCTTACCCGGCAGGGACTGCCGTGTTGAACTTCGCTCGCCCTGCTCATTTCAAAGAGAGATGCCTTTTTTGCCACCGTGGCCGCCAGCCCGGCGAGATAGCGAGCGGGATTGAACTGCGCTTGCCGCTCGAAGGCCAGCGCGGCCTTGACGGCAATGGGCGCTTCAATTTCCGCGCTGAGCCTCGCAGGCAGGCCCAGCCGGATCGCCGCCGCGGCCTCCTCTTCGATGCTGGCGGTATCCGCGGCATTGGTGGTGTAGACGTAGGCGGTTTTGCGTTCCAGTGCGCAATCGATTGCTTCATCCGCCACCAGGCGAGCGATGTGTTCGATGGCGTCCTCGTTGGCTTGCGCATGCAGGCGGGCCTTGTCTTCTCCCACATCGTCGATCAACTGGCGATATCGGAGGCCGTGCTGGGAAGTGATCTTCGCAGTCGATCGGGCGGTGACCTGCGAGCCCACGCGTAGCGCTTCGAGAACCACGACGGACTTGCCTTCCCGGCACAGGAGCTCGGCGGCCGTAAGGCCCACGATCCCGGCGCCGATCACCACCACATCGGCCTGCAGATCATGAGATAGCGAGGGATAGGAAACGGAATCGGTAAGTGTGGATTCCCAGTAGGATTGCCGATCGTTGAGGTGGTTTGTCATTCCGGAATTCCTTGTAAGAGTCGGTGACTGTCCTTCGCTCGCTTCCGCGGGCCAATGTGGCTAGGCGGGAGCGGCGTCGCGCGGTGCGATCAAGGCCAGGTCGTCCAGGCCGGTTGCTCCGCCGATCAATAAAAGATCGCCGGGAGCACAGCGCTGGAATCCCGCCAGAACCGCCTGTTGGCTTCCCGCCACCGCGTGTACCGGCGTGCCGGGTCTCGCGCTTGCCAAAGCCCCAGCATGCAGGATGCCCAGGGTCTCGCCAGGCGCGCGTCCCCGCCGCTCGTCGACTTCATAGAGCACGATTTCGTCCAGCTCGGCGGCGCAGAACCGCGCTATCTGGTCGAGCTCCGCATCGCGCCGGTCTCCGGGGGCGGTGATCACGCCCAGGATCCGTCGGCATCCCATGGCGCGAGCGGTATCGAGGATGGACCGGTAGGCCGCGAGGTTATGGGCATAGTCATGCAGGATCGTCACGCCGTTCACGGAACAAACGTTCATCCGTAGCGGATTCGTGCCGACGTTGCAACGGAAGGACTGGATGCCGTCGATAATTGCCTGGCGCGGACACCTGCCTTGGGCGACCACGGCGGCCACCGCGGCGAGCACGTTCATGATGTTATGGACCGCGCGGCCTTGTAGCGTGACGGCGAGCTGATCGGCCCGGAAGAGACGGTCGACGCCGACGGTGCTCTGGACGGCCACCTCGCCATTGGCGAGAAACACCCCGCGGCCGCCTCGGGCCAGATGCTCGCGCATTACCGGATGACAAGCATCGAGGGCGAAAGACACGACCTCCACGCCTCGCTTGAGCGACGCCGCCATACCCACGCAGTGCGGATCGCCGGCGTTCAAGACCGCGGCGTGCCGGGCCGACCGGGCGACCACCCGCTTGACTCGCGCCATCGCCTTGACGGTGTCGACGCCATCGAGGCCAAGGTGGTCCGCGGTGACGTTGAGGACGACCGCAATATCGCAAGCATCGAAACCCAGCCCCCGCTTCAGGATGCCGCCACGCGCGGTTTCGAGTACGGCGGCTTCGATATCGGGTGAGCCCAGGAGCGTCCTGGCCGACCAGTAGCCGGAGCAATCGCCCTGGCGGATGCAGGTTTCACCGATGAAAACTCCCTCGGTCGTAGCGACTCCCGTCTTCAGGCCCGCCGCCCGGAGGGCGCTTCCGATGAGCAGCGTAGTGGTGGTTTTGCCATTGGTGCCCGTGACGGCAATAACGGGAATGCGGCCGTCGTCGTGTTCGCCAAAAAGCGAGTGCACGATTGCCCGGCCGGCGGCCCGGGGTTCGCCGCGGCTGGGCAGCTCGTGCATGCGCAAGCCGGGCGCGGCATTGATCTCGATGATGGCGCCTTGATGCGCCAGGGGCATGGCGATATCGCGGCAGACGAGATCCACGCCGGCGACATCGAGCCCGATTTGCCGGGCTGCGCGTTCGCAGGCGTATTTCGTGGCGGGGTGCACTTGCGCGGTCACGTCTTCGGCGCTCCCACCCGTAGACAGGTTCGCGTTATCGCGGAGAACGATGCGCTCGCCGGCGACCGGGACGCTCTCCAAGGTCATGCCTTTGGCTTTCAGGTGTTCAATCGTATGCTGGTCGGCCGCAATCCGCGTCAAGGCCTTGCTGTGGCCCTCTCCTCGCGCGGGGTCCTCGTTTGTTCTCGAGATCAGGGCCAGGATGCTCGAGCTGCCATCGCCGATGACCCATGGCGGCTCGCGGCGGGAGGCCGCCACCAACTCTCCGGCGACGATCAGGAACCGATAGTCGGCGCCCTCGATGAACTCTTCCACGATGATGCGCGAACTGAACTGGCGTGCCTGTTCAAAGGCAAGCGCAATATCGGCGGCTGCGGTCAGCGACGTGCGTACTCCCTTGCCATGGTTGGCATCGGCGGGCTTGATGACCACCGGCGTGGATAGACGGCGCGCCTCGCGCAGCGCGGACTCGGCGTCGCGCACGACCACGCCCCGCGGCACCGGGATGCCAGCCTGCTGCAGGAGCCGGCGCGTGAGCTGCTTATCGCCGGCGATCCGCGTAGCGATCTGGCTGGTGTTGCCGGTGACCGTCGCTTGAATACGCCGCTGGCGCGCGCCCTGGCCCAATTGATACAGGCTGGCATCATCCGTCAGCCGCAGCGTGGGGATCCCGCGTTCTTTGGCGGCGTCGAGGACGGCCTGCGTGCTTGGCCCGGCGCCATGCCGCAAGACCAGCCGGCGCAGCGGTTCGAGAAGGGCATCAAGCCCGACCATCTCGCCGCGCGCGGTGGCGTCCACCAGCTCGATGGCGGCGTGCAGCGCCGGAAGGATCAGGGCTTCGATCCGATACGCGCACACCACGGTGTAGCAGCCGGAGCGCCCGGGGACCGCGCGGGTGCGGCCGAAACCCGCCTTGCTGCCGGCCAGGCACTGGAGTTCGAGCGCGACATGCTCCACGATGTGAGCCATATAGGTGCCGTCGGCGAGGCGCTGGGCAAAGCCGCCTTCCCGGCCCACGGAACACCGGTGCCTCAGCAGCGACGGCAAGAGCGCGCCCAAGCGCTCGGTAAATCCGGGCAGGTCGGCCGACGACACGCCGTTGAGATCCTCGAGATCGAGAACGGCCTTGACGCAAGATTGCCTGGCGTACAGGTTGGGGCCGCGCAGCAGCCGCGATTCGATGACTTTCATAGCCGCACCTGGCCTACAAGCTGGAGGACGTTGATCAACGCTTCAGTTGCCGCGGCGGGGCGGCCATCGGCATCCAGGTGGTCCGCGTCGTAGCGGCTGTCGGCGGGCAGCAGGTGCAGGATCACCTGGATCAGTTCCAGATTCTCCTGGGTGCCCGCCCGGGCGATGTTCGAGCTCATCCGACGTCCATCGATCAGCGTGACCGCCCCCGCGCCGAAGACCTCGATCTGCCCGTTGCTGCCAATGATCAAGGCGGTATCCTCGTCTATCCCCACGCCGATCAGATCGGGGCTCTGCGCCACCGCCGATAGGAGGCGCGCCAGCCGCTGGCGTTCGGAGAAATGCTGATCGATCACCACCTGCCGCAGGAAGTCGAGCCCCGACTCAAGGCGCGCCGTTCGCTTGTCCGGCAGTTTCTCTCTCGTGCCGCGTGCCAGCATCAGCCGTGCCATGGCGGCGGCGCCGGCGCTGGTGCCACCCAGGCAGGCGCCTTGGCGCCCGAACGCCTGTCGCATGGCGCGATGGAGGCGGGTGCCGTTCAGAATCTCGACGAGGCGTTGTTGGCTGCCGCCCGACATGAAGACGCCGCCCGCCTCCAGAATTTGCCGTTCGCCATCTGCGTCGTCGGCTTCCTCCGCGGTTTCGGGTCGAACGCAGAAACGGTGGCGGACGCCCAGCTCACCGAAGACGGAGTCATAGAGCTCCCACATTTGGTCGGCGATGGCGCTGGCGGAAGTCACTACGGCAATGGGACGATCCGGCCCGCCACAGAGTTCCACATAGCGGGCCAGGACCCGCATGGCGCCGCGGCGGTCCTCGCCCCCACCCACCATAAACAAATGTCCTTGACCGTCGTTCATCATGCGGGCTCCCGTGAGGATGCTCATTGCCGGACAGCCGCGCAAGGCATGTCCCGATTGGACTGCATGACGATCCCGCTGGGCGAGATAGCGATGATTCCAAGGTCGACCTCGGAGGGGAAGCCGGCGATGGCGGCCTGGATGGCCTGCTGCATCGAGGTATCCGAGGCCGCGTCGTAGATCGATCGGGCCAGCAGCCGCGGCACGATATATTCGCCTACGCCGGTAACGGCGATGGCTCCCTTGAGGCCGACGAAGAATCCGCAACCTATGATCGGCGTATCGCCTACGCGACCGAGCAGCGATGGCGCGCTGCCGCCGGTGGAGGTGGCGACCGCAAAACATCCCCGGGCATCGACCGCTACCGCGCCAACGGTTCCACTGCCGAAAGTGCGAAGGGCCTCCTCCCAGGATATCGAATAGTTCCACTGATGCTTCAAGGCCGAGGCCACGGGACCAGCGGCGCCGGAACCCAAGGCCGCCATCAACCGCCCATGCCTTTCCCTGGCTTGCTGGCTGGGTTGCTCTCTCGGCGCCAGCCCTTGGGCTTGCGCAAAACGCTCCGCGCCCTCGCCGGCCAGGAGCCAGTGCGGACTACGGCTGACAGCCAACGCCGCGAGCACGGGATTACGAATGGAGCGAAGACAAGTCACCGCGCCCAGGGCGCCGTTGCTGTCCATGACGGCGGCATCCATCTCCGCGCCTCCGTCGAGCCCGAGGGCCGACCCACGGCCCGCGTTGTAGCGGCCGTCGTCCTCGAGCAAGACGACTGCCCGGATCGCGGCCCGCAGGGCGTCACCGCCTTCGAGGAGAACCTCGGCCCCCGCATGGGCAGCCGATGCGCAGCCATCGCTGTCGCGTGCCGTGCCGCCAGCTCCTCCGTGCACCGCTATTGCTACGCTCGATTGCGCCATGTCGTCGCTGCCTTGGGATCATGGCGAGAGTGGATGCGCTCGCCAAAGGAACGCCCGGAAAGAGGCCATGCCGGCTTCGATCAGAGGGTGCCGGCGGCGTGTGGCGTATAGGCGAAAGCGACTTCGATTTGTAGGGCGTTTCCGACCGCTTCTTCGAGGCCAGGCAGGACGTGTCTGCCGGTATCACATCGCCACGAGATGTGATGCTGCGATGCGATGCAAACCAGACGGAAAGGAGCCCCGCCGGCGCCGCAGGCCGAGCCTAGCCTCAATACTGTTCAGATAGATAAATTTCGTAGATATTCATGTACCTTGAGGCTTTCATGGTCGCGAACGGGCGCCGCGTGAGCCGTCGCGGACGCCGGAATCCGCGCGGCGTCAAACGCAAGATGAGCCACTTTAATGTTCGGCATCGAGGGGCGCTGCCTCATCGGCACCATCAACCCGTTCCGGTGATACGTATCTGAGCAGTATTGGGGCTAGCGGCTTGTCAAGAACGACCGGACCATCCCGTGGAACCAGGCGGGTTGCTCCAGATGAGCCGCATGGCCGCAGCCCGGCAGGACCGCCAGACTGGCCCGCGGTAACTCCTGCCAGAGTGCGAGCGCCGAAGCCGGGGGATGAGTGTGATCGAGCTCGCCCTGGACGATCAATACAGGGGTGCGGACTTGGGCGAGCTGGCCGCGGAAGTCGGCATCCGCCATGGCTTGGACGGCGGCGATACCGGCCTCTGGGGTCATACCTTGCGCGGCGCGCCGGCATGCTGCAAACGCGGGGCTGTTGATTCCTTGGGCCAGCCACTTCGGCAAAACCTGGTCCACTGTGGAATCGACACCATCACGGCGCAGCCGGGCGAGGGTGGTGCCGACGGGCTCGAAACGACGGTGACTGTCCAACTGCGGGCCCGATCCATAGAGCACGGCGCTGTGCAGCCGGGCGGCATGATGGGCGAGCAGGTATTGCACGACGAACCCGCTCATGGAGAAGCCCATGACATGGCAGCGCTGTAGCCGCAAATGTTCGAGAAGCGCCAGGAAATGGTGGGCGAATTGCGGCAGACTGGAGCAAGGGGCTTGGCCGCTCGCCGCGCCAAAGCCTGGCCAGTCCAAGGCAATGACGTCCCAGCCGTCGTGCAGGGCCGCAATCGTGGTCGTCCAGAACCGGGCGGAGGATGCAAAGCCGTGCAGCAAGATCAATGGCTCGCCTTGGCCTTGTCGAAAGTACACGAGCGGCGACGGCATGAAGGCGATCTCCAGAAAATCAGTTCAGTTGCACACCGGCGTCTTCGACTGCCTTTTTCCAGAACTCCGCATCCCGTTCGAGCGTTGCGCGCATGTCGGCGGGAGAGCCCGCGGTGGCGACGACGCCGAAGCTATCGAAGCGCTGTTGGATCTCCGGAGTGTCGAGTGCTTGCCGCACGGCCTTATTGATCTTGTCGATGATGTCGGGTGGTGTGCCGGCGGGCGCCGCCAGGGCCCACCAGTTGTTTGCCAGCACCGCGTCCAGTCCCGCCTCGGCGAACGTTGGAACATTCGGCAAAGCCGAAACACGCTTATCGGCCGCCACGGCCAGTGCTTTGATCCTACCGGTAGCGACGTGCGCGGCGCCCAGCCCCGCGCCCCCCATATAAAATTGCACGTCGCCCGCCAACAGCGCTTGTACGGCCTGGCCCGCCCCACCGTAGGGTACATGCACCATCTGCATATCGTAGGCATCGCTGATCGCTTGCGCCGATAGGTGCGGTGTAGTGCCGGCGCCCGGCGATGAGTAGTTGTACATTCCCGGCTTGCTGCTGGCCAGTTCACGGAACTGCGCGAAAGTATCGACGGGCAGATCGCCGCCGACGAAGATCACGGCCGGTACGTCTGCCACCATGACGACCGGATCAAACTTGGTGAGCGGGTCATAGCCCAGGTTGCTATAGAGGAACTGGTTGAGTACTAGGTTGTTGGTAGCCGCCATCATCAGGGTATAGCCGTCGGGCGCGGCGTTGGCTACTGCGTTGGCGCCGATGTTGCCGCCGGCCCCGGGGCGATTGTCGACGATGATGGGGGTGCCTAGTTCCTTCTGCAGAGGGTCTGACAACAGCCGGGCGATATTGTCACCCATGGCGCCGGCGGCAAACGGCACCACGATACGAATGGGTTGCTCGGGCCATGCGGCCAGAGCTTGCCCGGAGGCGGCAAGCACGCAAGCGAATGCGACGGGTTGGAACCATTTCATGCGGACACTCCTGGATCGGTTTGAGCTGGAACGGAGCCAGGCGCTTTTTGGCCCCGGCATGACTCCTTCTTTAGAGATCGATACGCATCAAATCATGCGCCAGACGTAGAGGGCCTGGGTAGTGCTTGCGGATGTCGGTTGAAACTTCCTCCAGCATATGTGGGCCCATTAAATCCACCGGTAGATGATTGCCGGCGGCGCGCTTGATGACCGGGCTGGTGGATTCGAAGTGGCCGAAATGGGTGGCGACGAGGCTCTTCACGTTGGCTCGGGAGGCCAGCTTGCCCAGCTCAGTGGGGCTGGTGTGTGCGTAGATGCCCACGCCTGATTTGGCGCGGTGTGCCAGGAAGGTCTCGGGGAAAGTGCATTCATGAATCAAGAGATCGGCGTTATCGGCCAAGCGCACCATGGCGTCGCAAGGCTTGGTGTCGCCACTGAAGGCCACCACCTTGCCTTCGGCTTCCAGGCGGATGCCGAAGCATTCGCAAATATCGTGCGGGATGTGATCCACCCAATCGACCGAGATCTTCACGTGCTCGTCCTGGTACATGACTCCCGGCGAGATCTCGGTTACCACGGGGCGCACGGCTTCGATGTTGCGCTGCCGGACTTCATACGCGGCGCGGGCCTGAAGATCCACCCGGAAGGCGCCGTCCTCGAACAAGTGATTGACATAGTGCTTGGTTCCCGTGGGGCCGAATACCCTGGGTGCGCCCACGCGGTTGTAGACCCAGCTCGACAGCACAAAGAAGGGCAGGCCGCAGATATGGTCGTAGTGCAGGTGCGACAGGAACACCCAATCGACATCGGCGGGATTCACGTTGGCCTTCACCATCTGGCGGGTGGCGCCTTCGCCGCAGTCGAACAAATAATTGCGGCCGTTGTCCAGTGTGACCAGGATGGAGGATTGGGCACGGTCGGGGTCGGCCAGGGCCGCGCCGGTGCCGAGAAGGAGGATGCGCATGCTTGAAGTCTCGGGAAAAGAAGGGTGAAACCAGGGGGGGCGGGTTCCGAGGCGGCGAACTGGCGGCAGCTCATTGCCTTGGTTCCTATTCACAATAGTCTTATAGATCTATATATAGGTCTATTGTGAATAAGGAAAACGACGATGAAAATCAGGGTTTACACGGAGGGTGAGGGATTGAGCGGTGAAAATGAGAGCGGGATTCGAGGAGGGAGAGCATAAAGGCCGACGCAGGCGTCGGCCTCGAAGCTTACTCAGGCCACCGCATCGACAAAGTGGAAGGGGCGATATTCCGCTTGCACCAGTCGTCGGTCAGAACCTGGTCGGGGGTTTCGATGATCCCGAGGTTCATCAGCAAGGTACCCACAGCGGGGCGCTGCCGTTTTTCACCTCCATTGTTCACGCTGCTATAGGGCGTGGGTCGAGAAAAAGCGAAAATGCTTTTATCCATAGCGCTCTCCAAGGTTCATGCTTGTAATAACGAACAACACGTATACGCAACGAGAGACAGGGAATCTTTTTCGTGCGGATGCCGCCTGTACGAGGAGCTGCACCATGGTCATCGTATGTTGGGTGGATGGAACAAGCTGTAGGACGACGCCACTTCTTTTGTAAGAATTTTCTGACGTTCCGCTCATCCGTAAAGTGCCAACACAAAAATCTGGCCGTGCGGCGATATAATAGAAGGTTGCGCTTGCAAGAGGCGCACTATCGCCATCTTGGCGGTCCCGTTGGACCCGGCATGCCGGGTGGCTCGGCCGGGCGCCTATCCCCCGGACAACTGCAAGCGATTCCAACTCGCGCCGCCCGGTTCCCCGCCGTTCGGCGCGTGGCCGTTTGCCCACCTAGAATACCCCCATGTCATTGTCTTCCACCATCAGGCGCGAATGGCTGGCCAGCCCTCGTGCCGACATTCTGGCGGGCCTCGTCGTTGCGCTGGCCCTGATTCCCGAGGCCATCGGCTTCTCGATCATCGCGGGCGTCGACCCGCGAGTGGGCTTGTACGCTTCCTTCTCCATCGCGGTGATCATCTCGCTGGTGGGAGGCCGACCCGGCATGATCTCGGCGGCGACGGCCGCCATCGCCGTGTTGGTGGTGCCGCTCGTCAGGGAACACGGCGTCGAGTATCTCTTTGCCGCCACGCTATTGATGGGCCTATTCCAGATCCTGGCTGGCTACTTGCGCTTCGACCTGTTGATGCAGTATGTGTCGCGCTCGGTCATGACGGGCTTCGTCAACGCCCTCGCCATCCTTATCTTCATGGCGCAGTTGCCGCAACTGATGAACGTGACCTGGGTGACGTACGTGATGGTCGCGGCGGGGCTGGCCATCATCTATCTGTTTCCACGCTTGACGCGTGCGGTACCCTCACCGCTGGTGGCCATCATCGTGCTTACCGCGGTGGCTGTGTATGGCGGCTTGGATGTGAATACGGTTGGCGATATGGGCGAGCTGCCCACGACGCTACCGGCCTTCCTGATTCCCGACGTTCCATTCACTTTCGAAACCTTGCGCATCATCGTGCCGTACTCGCTCGCGATGGCGGCCGTGGGCTTGCTGGAATCGATGCTGACGGCCCAGATCGTGGACGACCTCACCGACACCCCCAGTCATAAAGGCCGTGAGTGCAAAGGCCAGGGGATCGCCAATATCGTCACGGGGTTCCTGGGCGGCATGGGCGGTTGTGCGATGATCGGCCAATCCGTCATCAACGTGAAATCCGGTGGTTCGACCCGATTGTCCACCTTTATCGCCGGAGCCGTGCTGCTGTTCCTGATCGTGGTGCTGGGCCCGCTGGTGGCGCGTATTCCCATGCCGGCGCTGGTGGCCGTCATGATCATGGTCTCCATCGGCACCTTCAGTTGGAGCTCGATCCGGGATCTGCGCTCGCATCCGTGGCAGTCGTCGGTCGTGATGGTGGTCACGGTCGTCGTCGTGGTCTGGACTCAGGATCTCGCCAAGGGCGTGCTGGCGGGTGTGATCCTGAGCGGCCTTTTCTTTGCCGGAAAGGTGAAGCGGATGTTCACCGTAACGTCCGCGCTATCCCCGGATGGCCGCAGCCGGACTTACCGCTATATCGGCCAGATATTTTTTGCCTCCACGGAGCGATTTTCCGAAGCGATCGACTTCAAGGAAGTGGTCGATACGGTGGTGCTGGACGTTTCGGCCGCGCATTTCTGGGACATTTCTGCCGTGGGTGCGCTGGATAAAGTGGTGATCAAGCTCCGGCGTGGCGGGGCCGCGGTGGAGGTGGTGGGCCTGAACGAAGCCAGCGCCTCGATGATCGGCCGTTTTGCTGTTCACGACAAGGTCGCGGAAGCCAAAAGCAGCGAGCCTTGACCACGCGCCCAAGCGCAAGCCTCGTCGTTCACGGCGAGGTTAGCGAGGCTAAATCTGCCGGAGCCGAAGGCTCCCCGCCTGGTGGCGAAGAAGATCCGGCCGGGAGGCCGGGGTTCTTCACAAGGAGAAGACAATGTCCAGAATTCTTGCTTGTCTCGATGATTCACCCTACTCGGTGGGCATCTGCGACCTCGCCGCTTGGGCCGCTGTCCGGCTCGGCTGGGAGGTGGAACTCCTGCATGTCTTGCAACGCAAAAGCGCCGTCACCGCCCGGCACGACCTCAGTGGCGCCATCGGACTGGGCGTCAAGAGCAACTTGCTCGAAGAACTGACGCGCATCGATGAGCTGCAGGGCAAGCTTGCCATCGAAAAAGGCCAGGCCTTGCTGCGGGCCGCCGAACAACGCCTGCGCGACGCGTCGGTGGCCGGCATCGCCGTCAGGCATCGGCATGGCGGCATCGTGGAAACCATCCTCGAGCGGGAAGCGGAAGCCGGGCTCCTGGTAATGGGCAAGCGCGGTGCTTCGAGCGAGTTCGCCGCCGCCCACCTCGGCTCCAAGATCGAAAGGGTGCTCAGGGCCAGCACCAAGCCCATGCTCATCGCTCCCTTGAGTCTCGCTACCCCGGTCAGGGTCTTGATTGCCTACGATGGCGGCAAGTCGGCGAAGCGCGCGGTGGAGCTCGTCCGGCAGTCCCCGCTGTTCAGCGGGCTGCCGATACATGTATTGATGGCGGGGGGCGATTCGACGGAGAATGAGGAGGCGCTGGTACGTGTTGCCGAAGCGCTGGCGCAAAGCGGCGCTACGGTGACCACGGAGCTGCGGGCTGGCGCGGCCGAAGCCGTCATCGCACGGGCCACCGCTGAACGGCCAGGCTCCTTGCTGATCATGGGAGCTCATGGGCACTCGCCGCTGCGTCATCTGATCATCGGCAGCACCACGACGGCTACGATCCGGCTGGTGGAGGCCCCGGTCTTGCTGGTGCGCTAGCGGATTCGCTGGCAAGCCGGTTCGTGGCACCAGGATCGGCGTTGCCCGTTGCACAACATTGCCGCAAATGTGCCACGAACAACGAAACCAGCTCCGAGGCGTTTTCTCGCGGAGACAGTACGCCGAGAGGTTCGATGGTGAACGGTACCTCGACGGGAAGCCGCGCCAGCTCTCCCTGCTCCAGCCACGAGCAGGCAATGCTGTAAGGCATCAGGCTGAGCAGGGGCTCTTCCTTCAGCATCATCCAGGCCACGGCCATCGATCGGGTCGCGATCAGGCGGAGCTCCGGGGCAGCATTTTCACGAGCGGTCCATTGCTCCAGAGCCCGTCGGGGCGCGCTGGCCAAAGGGCCCAGCATCCAGGGGTACTTCCAGAGGGCTTCGGTTGGCACGGAGGGGATCTGGGCCAGGGGATGCCGACGGTCGCAGAGTACGACGAAGCCATCGTCGAGCAGCCGTTCGAATGACCATCCCACCGGGACGATGGCGGGTTCGCGGATCAAAGCAAGGTCGATCGCGTCTCGCGCAACCCAATCCTGGATCTTCTCCACATCGCCTTCCTGGATTTCCACCAGAACGCCATGCCGCTGAGACCACTCGCCGATTTGCGCCCGGGCCAGGACGGCTGAAATCGCCCCCGAGATGGCTCCGATGCGCAGCAGACTGGCGCCGTCGCGGTGCAGCGCGGCTGCAATGTCGGCGATTTCGTCGATGGACTCGAGCATGCGTCGAACCACGGGCAAGATCGCGGTGCCGGCGGCGGTGGGAGTGACGCCCCGGGATCCGCGATCGAATAAACGCGTTTCCAGGAGCCGCTCGAGTTCGGCAAGCACATGGGTTACAGCGGGCTGGGTCAGCCCCACGGCTTGCGCCGCGCGTGAAAAGCTGCCCAGTTCGGCCAGGCGCACCAGCACCTGCAGATGGCGAAAGCGAGCCCTGGCCAGCAGGCGTGAGGCTAGGACCGTCGGAGCTGTACTCATGCGCGTCGATTAGCGACTTGAATAGGGTGCAAAGAAAATTGATTTCCGATCCGCCAGCCGGGCTCGGACAATGAAGGGTATCGATCTACACCATAACGATCCAGGAGGAACCTCCATGCCCATCGGTCGATCTCTCGCCTTTGTCCTGGCCGGCATGCTGGCCATCGCGCCGGCTTTGTCGTCCCAGGCCCAGGAAAAATATCCGAGCAAACCCGTGCGTGTCCTGGTCGGAGTCAATCCAGGCGGCGCCACGGATGTTCTGGCCCGGATTGTGGCACACCAGTTGAGCGATGCCATGGACGGCAATTTCGTCGTCGAGAATCGGCCAGGAGCCGGCGGCACCATCGCCGCCAACGAGGCCGCCAAGGCCCAGGCGGACGGTAGCACATTGCTGCTCTCCGCTCCCACCGTGATGGTGGTGTCGCCTTACCTCTATAAAAATCTGCCTTTCTCGCCGAAGGAAGACTTCGCTCCGGTCAGCCTGGTTGGCGCCGGGCCTCTCGTCCTCGCCGTGAATTCCTCCGTGCCCGCCAGGGACTTGCCCGAGCTGATGCGGTATCTGCGCGATAACCCAGGCAAGGTGAGCTTCGGTTCCGGCGGCCAGGGCACCGCTTCGCACCTCACCGCCGAATTATTCGGCAGCCGCGCGGGGGTGGAGATCGTTCACGTCCCCTATCGTGGAGATGGCCAAGCGCTCAATGACTTGCTCGGTGGCCACGTGCAACTGATGTTCACCGCCTTTAGCCTGCTCGAGCCGCACGTCGACGCCGGCAAGCTGCGAATTCTCGCGACAACGGCCCTCGATCGCCCGTCGTCCGTTCCGCAGCTTCCCTCTTTGCATGAAAGCGGCCTCACGGGATTCGAGTCGTTCGGCTGGATCGGTTTGTACGCGCCGAAGGGCACGCCCGCCGGCATCATCGATCAATTGAATAACGCCTGGCAGGAGAGAAGCCGTCGGCCCGATGTGCGGAAGCAATTGGAGGCTTTCGGCGGGACGTTTCCCGCGGTCGATACCCCCGCAGCCTTCGCGGCATTCCAGGCCCAGGAAGCCGAACGCTGGGCAAGCGTGATCCAGGATGCAGGCGTCACGGCGGAGTAATCATGAAGAAAACGCGCATCGCCGCACTTGAAACCCTGCTGGTCGATCGCTGGTGCCTGGTTCGTATCACCACCGAAGACGGCTTTACCGGTGTGGGCGAGGCCGGTGTCCACGGCTGGCCCGTCGCAACGGCCGCCATGATCGATGGCCTGCGTGGCTACCTGATCGGCCAGGATCCCGACCTCATCGAACATCATGGCCAGCGCATTATGCGCAGTTGGCATTTTTCAGGATCGATCATCGCCGGCGCGGTTTCCGCCATCGATCTTGCCCTGTGGGACATCAAGGGCAAACGGCTGGGAGTGCCGGTCTATGAGCTCCTGGGCGGCAAAACGCGCGACAGCGTTCGCTGCTATATCCACGTTGCCGGTGACAGCGTAGAGGCCCTGGTGGCCGATGCGTTTGCTCGCCGCGACGAAGGCTTTACCGCCCTTCGCTTCTCGCCGTTTCAACCGGATTTCCACTTGCGCGCCTCATACGAGGAATGGGCCGCCGAGGCTGAACGGCGGGTTGGCGCCGTGTGGGAAGCCGTGCGCGGCGATGTGGATCTGTGCCTGGAACTGCACCGCCAGATGAGTCCGGCTGAATCGGTTGCCTTGGCATCGCGTCTGCGGCAATTCCATCCTTTCTTCTACGAGGATCCCATGCTGCCGGATAGCCCGAGGATCATGGGAACGGTCCACGCGCAATCGGGCCTGCCAGTGGCCACCGGAGAACGTTTCACATCATTGTTCCAGTTCCAGGACCTCTTTCACCACGATGGCTGTGCCTACGCCCGCCCGGATCTTTGCTTGTGCCTGGGCCTTACCGGGGGCAAAAAGATCGCGGCGCTGGCCGAGGCCCACCATGTCAAGATCGTTCCGCACAATCCTTTGTCGCCGATCTCTACAGCCGCTTGCGTGCAGTTGGACGCTTGCATCCCGAACTTTGCGCTCCAGGAGTACACCGGAGAGTCCGAGTCGCCCAAGGTCGATCTGGTGGTTCGTCCGCTGGAGTTGAAGCGCGGGTATCTCACCGTTCCCGATGCGCCCGGCATGGGGATCGAGCTTCGGCCCGATCTGCTGGATCGACTGCCGCCGGCGGCGGCCATTCCGATGGCTCCCTTGGGGCGCGACAATTCCGTTCAGGACTGGTAAGCGCTTTCTTGGCGCCAAGGATAAATGGCCACTTGTGATGTGCCGGTCGTCGCGGATATTCTGAGGCGGGTCTGGACGACTTTTGGGAAGGAGGCGGCATGTCGAACGAAACCAAGGAACGAGCCGAAGCGGTCAAGCTGCTGTCAGGCGGCAATCCTCAGATTGCCAAAGGTTATGGCAACGAGCCGATACAGGCCTACATCCGCGCGATGCCTGGATGGAAGAGCGCAATCGGACGCCGGATGGATGCGCTCATCGAACAGACGGTGCCGGGGGTCAAAAAGGCCGTCAAATGGAACTCTCCGCTCTATGGGGTGGAAGAGGGAAGCTGGTTCCTGAGCTTGCACTGCTATGCCAAGTTCATCAAGGTCACGTTTTTTCAAGGCACGTCGCTCGACCCGGTGCCTCCGGTCGCGTCAAAGATGAGCGGCGTTCGTTACTTCCACATCGAGGAAGGGACGTTCGACGAGGCCCGATTCGTGGATTGGGTGCAGCAGGCCAGCCGGCTGCCGAGCGAGAAGATGTAGACCTGGCAGAAACTCCGGGTTCAGTGGGATGTGGCAACCCAGTGTGCAGATGATTTCCGGGTTTTGGTTTGCAACTGTATCCCGCCGGTAGCTGCGACCCCTGTCATGATTGACTGCATTGCGAGGAAACCTGAAACACAATGCGGCGGGCCGATTGGCGTACAAGGTGATGATGGCTGAGCGGTTCAACCCCGCGACAGCTGCAATCGCCGGGGGCGGCAGCTCGAAAAAGCTAGCGGTCGACAAGGCGGACGATAAGGAACAAACCATGGTCACAAAAGCTCACCCCACGATCGCGCTGCTATGTGGTGCCACGATCCTCGCGGCCGGCTGTGCCGCCCCTCCCGCCCAGACCACATTGCCAGGGTCTCAGCGGGCGGCGACAGAAGCGGAACTCATGCTGATACGCGACGGTGTCAGCTATCGGGTTCCGGATCCTGCCAATGCAGCGATACGCAATGTTTATGTCGCGGCCAACCCTTCAGCCCACGAGCCAGAAGGGACACCCGTTTGCGGGGAAGTCAACAACGGCTACCTGGGCTTCGTGCCCTTTCGCGCCGTTTTGCGCAAAGACGGCGGCTTGACGGTCGTGGAAGTGGCGCAAGGCGCAGATCGCATGAGCGTTCTCGAAGCCTGCAGGCTGCGGGGCATCGCCTTGCCCATGTAGTGGTTACGTTGCGGTTCAATCCAGCAGGCGAGCAAGGCTACTTCGGCGTGGCGTTGCCCATGTTCTGGATGGCAGCGTCCAGAAGCTGGCGCATCTCGGCTTGCTGCTTGGCCGTTTCGGCGATGGCGGCGTCGACTCCGCGCTGAGCCTCGGCCGCAAGATTTGCGGTATCCCTGCCCGAATCGAACATGGCCCCGCCCAAGGCCAGGGCCCCAATAAGCGCCGCGCCTACGGCGATGCCTGTACCGATGGTGGTGGCCTTGATGCCCTGAAGCGCTTCCAAACGGGTCTTGACAGTGACAAGCTCCGTTCGGATCTCACCCATGGCGTCTCCGACGGATTTTTCGAATGCGATAAACCGCGCATCGGCGCGCGCCTCGGCGGCAGCAATGCGCGCTTCGAATTCTTCACGAGTGGGGGGCGTAGTCATGCGTGAATTATCGCTTCGAGCAAGGAGCTTGTCACCTGGCCGCTTGCCAGCGGTGGGAGGAGTTCATCAGAGACTCGGCTTTTGAAGCCGCTGGTAAAGCCACCAAAGCCAGGATGCCTTCAACGATCGGGAGTTCAAAACTCGTGCCGATTGATGGGGCGGTAATGCATCTGTCGGTGTTGTCAGGGCCATGGGTTCTATATAGAATGGTTTCTGGTATACCAAATTAATAGCACATTGCCGTAGTAATACCTTGGGCGAAGACCACGCTATATAAAATTATGGGCCACTCGGCGTATCACCGTGTATACCAGAGATAAATGGAGTGTGTGCAATTGTTAAGCACTCGGCGTTGCTTGCGGTCAACTTGGCCGTTAGTCGTTAAGCCGTGCACTGTGTCGGTGTCGCCGAGCTTGTAGGCAACTCACGGAGGAGACGTTAGGATGGCAAGTTTTGCGAGTTATGGCGGTGCGTGTTTTCCCACTATTTTTGCTGCTCTGGTATTTGCGCCTACATTAACGTTGGCGGCCACCGCACCTGATTGCGAGATGATCAAGATCGTCGAGCCATACCCTCCGGGCGGTGGCACGAACGTGGTGGCGCGTATGGTGGCTGAGCACATTACCAACACCACTGGCAAAGGGAGTTACGTCGAGAATCGTCCCGGCGCCAGCGGCAACATCGGAACAGCCTACGCAGCGAGAGCGACGCCCGATGGGTGCACCATCATTATCGGGACGGATGCTACCCATGCTGGAAACTATTATCTGTTCGACAATTTTCCCTACCACCCCATCAACGACTTTGTGCCGCTCGCGAAAGCCGGTACCAACCTGATTGCGCTTGTGGCGCATCCGAGTATCGATGCTCCAAACTTGCAGGGCCTGATCGAAAAAGTCCGAGAAAACCCCTCCGACATGTTTTATGGCAGTTCGGGCATTGGCTCGCCCCAGCACCTCGCCGGCGAATTGCTCAACAGTCTCGCCGGCATCAAGATGACGCACGTGCCGTATGCCGGCGGCGCACCGGCCATCGCCAACCTCTTGGGAGGGCAAATTCCGCTGCTGTTCTCGAGCCTCTCATCGTCCGAGCCTTATATCCGCTCGGGGCAAGTCAAGGCGTATGGCATCACCAGCGCGGATAGATTCGGTGGTTTGCCAGACGTGCCCGCCATCGGCGAAACCGTTCCTGGATTCGAGATCAACTCATGGCTGGCTTTTTTTGGTCCGGCGGGCATGGCTCCAGAACATGTTGCCTATTTCAACGAAACCATTCGTACCGCGCTAAATGCCGAGAAAAACAAGGCCAACCTCGAGCGTATGGGTTTGCTGGTAGCCGATGACCCACCTGAAGTCTTCGCCAAACAGCAAAAAGCGGATTTCGAAAGTCGTGGAGAGCTGATTCGCGCCAATAATATTCAGATGGAGCACTAATCGGGCCTGATGGCGCCGCTTGCCCGCAAGAGCGTGGAGCCGATGGCCGCGTACTTGGCTCCGCAAGCGACGCGCTCGCGCCACCAGTCGCTGCACCACTTCGTGGCCGATTCACCCTGGTCGGACGAGGAGATGCTGCGGCGCGTGGCGCAGTGGGTCGTGCCAGCGATGAACTTCTCCGATGGAGGCTGGTGGATCGTGGACGACACCGGCTTGTTGGCCTCAAGCCAGCTCCGCCTCGATGGCGCGCTTGAGCGCCTCGTTCATCCGCGTCTGCCAGCCTGGCCCGCCCGCCTTGAAGTGCTCGATGACGCATGTAGCCATCGCAAATAAATTAGCGCGGCGCTATTGTTCTCCCAAGACGTGCTCTGCGATGTAGCCTGACCAGCCATTGTTCCACTTGGGAAGCCGCAGGAACGAGCGTACGTGCTGTTTATTCAGATACTTGCATATTTATACAAATAAAAGCATAATCTAGCTATGAGGCCACTCAGGTTCGTCGACTCCAGCCAAAAGGACCTACGCGAGATGCCTGTTGACGCACGGCATGCGTTGGGTTTTGAACTGATGGCCGTGCAGTACGGCGCGGAGCCGGGAGACTTCAAGCCCATGCCAAGCGTGGGGGCGGGAGCGTATGAGATCCGCTATCGGGACACCACGGGTGCCTATCGAGTGATCTACGTCGCCAAGTTCGCCGACGCGATCTACGTACTGCATGCTTTCCAGAAAAAAGCCCAGAAGACGCCGAAACCGGACATAGACTTGGCGGCCACCCGCTACCGGAAATTGATCGGAGCATTGAAATGAGTAAGCAAGATATCACCATCACCGAAGGTAGCGGCAACGTCTTCCTCGACCTGGGATTTGATCCTGCCGAAGCTGAGGTGATGAAACTGCGCGCCGAAGTGATGATTCGCACGGCCCAGCGGCTCAAGGAACAGGGCTGGACGCAGGCTGAGGCGGCGCGTCATCTTGGGATCACCCAGCCGCGCGTGTCTCGGTTGATCAAGGGCAAGGTGGAGGACTTCAGCTTGGATATGCTGCTGACTTTGGCTGCGCGGGCGGGGTTGCATCCGGAGTTGCGGCTGACTGCATGATGTTTATGTCGCCGGTATCTTCGAGCACACTGGTCGTATATCCCTGGCGACCGCTTCGATTGGCACCCTGTCCCATGGGAAGGGGAAAGACAAAAGGGCTAGCCGCAAGACACGGCTAACCCTTTGATTTCATTGGTCGGGGCGGCGGGATTCGAACTCGCGACCCTCTGCTCCCAAAGCAGATGCGCTACCAGGCTGCGCTACGCCCCGACTGGCCGAGCATTGTACCCGAGTCGCCGGCTCTTTGCCCGAGGCCTGCGACCGACTGCGATAGCCTTTGGTTAACGATCGCCCACCTAAAGTCAGTTTTCCCTGGCAAGGCCGCTCCCTATACTGGGTTCAGGCATAGGGCAGGCCCGAGCGCCGTCCGAATGTCGGAGCGCAAGAGGCTTTGGCGGAGGAGACCATGAAAATAGTTCGCATGTTGGCCGCGTTGGTGGCCGGTTTGTGCGCGACCACCGTGATGGGCGCGCAGGGCCAGGGAGCGTATCCCGACGGGCAGCCGGTTCGCATGGTGGTGCCGGCGCCGCCGGGCGGGCCCGGCGATATCGTGGCGCGGGCGCTGGCTCAGCAGATGTCGGGCAGCCTGGGGGTGCCCGTGCTCGTGGATAACCAGCCCGGTGGCGCGAGCATTCCGGGTACGCGCATGGTGGCGCGGGCCGCCCCCGACGGGCATACCCTGTTGCTGACGTTGAACGTCACCCATACGCAGCTCCCGCATATGTACGCCACGCCGCCTTACGATCCGTTCGGCGACTTCACGCCCATTTCGATGCTGTATCGAGGCTATTCGGTTCTGGTGGCGCATCCCTCGCTACCGGCAGGCAACCTGGCCGAAGCCGTGGAGCTTAGCCGTCGCGAGAATATTTCGTTTGGCTCGGCGGGCGCGGGTACCACGGGCCATCTGTTCGTCGAGGTGCTCAATGATGAGTACGACGCGGGCTTTACCCATGTGCCCTACAAAGGCTCCCAGCCGGCCACGCAGGATCTGATCGGCGGCCATATTCAACTGCTGTTCGATTCGCCGGCCACGGCGGCGGTACATATCGCGGCGGGGCGCAGCAAGCCGCTGGCGGTGGTGAGTCCGCAGCGGTTGGCGGCGCTGCCCGATGTGCCGACCGCGGCCGAGGCGGGTTTTCCGGCGCTGGAAGGTAGCGCCTGGATGGGGCTGTTCGGTCCGGCGGGCTTGTCGCCGCAGGTCGTCGATAAGCTCAATCGAGCGGTGGTGCAGGCCGTCGAGTCCAGCGTCTTGCGCGAGCAGTTTGCCTTGCTGGGGGTGGAAATCCTGAGCACTACGCCGGAGGCGTTTGCCGAGCAGATTCGTCTGGACTACGACCGCTGGGGACGGATCATCAAGCGCCTGGGGATCCGCCAGGATTGAGGCGCCGCCGCCCGGGGCGCTTTATTTTGCCGGGCTGATTTTGGTAGAGGATGTTGGCATGACGTTATCCGCCCCCGTGTCCGCCGAAACGCTGGCTCGCCTGGAAAGCCGGTTGGCCGAGCTGGAAGCCAGGCTGCAGCACCACGACGATCTGGAAAGCATCAAGAAGTTGACGCGCATCTACGGTTATTACCTCGATAAGGCTTTATGGGATGAGCTGTTGCCGCTGTTTACCGACGATTGCGAGATCGAGGTGTCGGCGCTGGGCGTGTACGTCGGCAAAAAGCAATTGGAAACTCTGTTCAAGCAAATCCTCGGCAAGGGGCCGGCCAAGAGCGGGCCCAATGGTCTGCTTCATGGTCAGCTTTACAACCATATGATTTTGCAGGGGATTGTGCACGTCGATGACGATGGGCAGTATGCCCGGGGCCGCTGGCGGTCGTTCATGCAGTTGGCGGAGTTCGGCAAGACCGCCTTGTGGGGAGAGGGGCCTGAAGAACTGGAGTACCGTAAGGAAGGCGGCAAGTGGCGCATTCACAAACTGCATTTCTACCGGACTTTCCATGTCCCGTTCGATCAGGGATGGGCGTTGGCCAAGTCGCCCAAGGGCGGCATGCGCAGCGATTTTCCGGCGGATCGTCCGCCCACGGAAGATTACGATCCCTTTCCGGCGGCCTATGTGCCACCATTTCATTATCCGAATCCGATCACGGGACGATTCTTTGCGCGTGTATCTTCCGCCGACGAAGAATCGTCCGTAGAGGCTCCGCCACGCTGACAGAGAGCGGACCGTGCCCGGGTCCGGCAGTTCCTGAGCGCACGCTGTGCCCCCGAGGATATAGTGCGGTGATGTCCGTACGATCACCGAGGGGCTGTCTTCATGAGTGCCATTCCACCCAGGCGGCTCGAGGCTCGCCTGCGTTTTCGACAGTTGGAAGTGGTGCGCGCCATCGCCGAAGCGGGCAGTGTGCGGGGCGCGGCGGAGCGTCTTGCCCTTTCGGCGCCCGCCGTGAGCAAGGCACTGGCCGAAACCGAGCATGCCCTGGGCTGTGAGTTGTTCACCCGTTTGCCCCGGGGGATGGCTCCCACGCCGCGGGGCGAGCGGATCCTGAGCCACGCGCGTTTGCTGCTCAATGAACTGGATTACTTCCTCAGCGATGCGATCACCGGCGAGGGTGTCAATCAGGGCTTGCTGCGCCTGGGGGCTTCGCCTTATGTCGGCAACCGGATACTGCCGGCCTTGCCGGTGGCGTCGCTCGTGCTCATCTATCGGCGCATTTCCGCCGATTTTTTGCAGGGCGTGCAGGAGCTCAGGGAGGCGGCGCGCCAGTTGCCCGCTTAATGTGAAAAGAGCATTTTTCAGCGCCAGGGGGGGCGACAGTCGCCATGACCGTTAGGCCCGCCCTTGGGGCGGCGTGAGAATGGCTTGCAAGGCTTCATGCGCCGCCGCCAACCCCATCGTGGCGGTGACGGTGACGATCGAGCCATAGCCCGCGCAGGACAGCCCTTGCGGGCTACCGTCGATGGCGCAGCCGGCTTCGTCGAGCGGAGGCCGGGCCGGCTGGTCGAACCAGAGCACACGGACGCCCATGCGGGGCACGCGTTTGAGCGCCTTGCCGCCTTGGGCCCCACCGCGGGGAAAACCATGATGACGGCGAAGGTCGTGGCGCAGTCGGCCGAGCAAGGCATCGTGGGTGGCGGCGGACAGATCGCCGGCACGCAAGGCGTAGGGATCGGTCTTGCCGCCCGCGCCGCCGCAAACCACCAGGGGCTGCCGCCGGGAGCACGCCAGGAGAATCATGGCCAGCTTGGCGGGCACCTGATCGGTGGCGTCGATCACCAGTGCGTCTTCCGGCAACACGGCCGCGGCGTTGCCCGGCGTTACGAAATCATCGATCAGCTGTAACCGGCATTCCGGGTGGATCTGGCGAATGCGTTCGGCCATCGCCTCCACTTTGGCTTGTCCCAGGGTGCCGTCCATCGCGTGGATTTGCCGGTTGACGTTGGAGGGGGCGACATGATCGAGATCGGCCAGGGTCAGGCGCCCCACCCCCGAGCGCGCCAGCGCCTCGGCGGTCCAGGAGCCCACGCCGCCCAGGCCGACGACGACGACGTGGGCGGCGGCCAATTGCACATTGGTGGCGGGGCCATGCAGTCGGCGCAGGCCGCCGAAGCGGCGTTCGGAATCGGCGGACCAGGACATGGGAGAGGAAGGGACGGCGTCGGGCATGGCGGAAGTCGAAAAACGGTAGGCGGGTTGCGCCCTGGGGGACGAAGGGAGCGCCGGATGGCACTATGCCACAGCGCCGACGGGGTTTTGCGCGAGCGCGTGTATCGGGTATGCTAAACACTCCGTAACTTGTCCCGTGGGACGATGTCAGACCCATACCCTGCGGACGCGTCACCGGCGGCGCGTTCTTCCAAGGCTTCCCCCCGTTCGCTTCTCGAACGGATTTTCGCGTTGCTGCGCCGAGAGCCCGAGAACCGCGACGATCTCAAAGCGTTGCTCGAAGACGCCCACGAGCGGGATCTCCTCGATACCGACGCTTTTGCCATGATCGGCGGCGCGCTCACCATGTCCGAGCTCACCGCGGGCGACGTCATGATTCCGCGCTCGCGCATCGATGCGCTCGATATCGACAAGCCATTGTCCGAGCTCCTGCCTTTCGTGATCGAAGCCGCGCATTCGCGGTTTCCGGTCTACCAGGAAAGCCGGGACAACATCGTGGGCATCCTGCTGGCCAAGGATTTGCTGCGCTGCATGCAGGATGCCCACGTGCAGCTTGCCAGCCTGGTGCGTCCCGCCGTTTTCATCCCCGAGTCCAAAAGGCTCAATGTCCTGCTGCGCGAATTCCGCGTCAATCGCAACCATCTGGTCATCGTGGTCGACGAGCACGGTGGCGTGGCGGGCCTGGTTACCATGGAGAACGTGCTGGAGCAGATCGTCGGCGATATCGAAGACGAATACGACGAGGACGCCGAGCAGACCATCTTTCCCGATGGGCCCAATCGCTGGCGGGTGCAGGCCTCGACCGATATCGATCGGTTCAACGAGGCGTTTGCCAGCCATCTCGAAACCGATGAGTACGATACCGTGGGCGGCTGGCTGGCCGATGAACTCGACCACATCCCGCAAGTCGGGGATGCCGTCGAGCGCGACAATATCGTCATCAAGGTCATCCGCGCCGACGCCAGGCGCGCGCTCTGGCTCAGCGTCGAAGCGGTGTCGTGATACGGGCGCTCTGGCTATTGTTGGCCGGGGCTGCCCACGCCTTGGCGTTTGCGCCGGGCCCTCTGCCCGCTGGTGGCCTGGCGTTGGTACAAACGGCCGCGCTGGCGGTGCTGGCCTACGCTGTCTGGCGTAGTCCGATACCGCGGCGGGCGGCCACGGCGGGCTTCTGGTTTGGCCTGGCGCATTTTGGCGTCGGCGTGTATTGGGTCTTCATCAGCCTGCATGTGTATGGCCAGATGGCAGTGCCGCTGGCTTTTCTGGGCGTGTCCGCTTTTGTGGTGATGCTGGCGCTGTTTCCCGCCCTGGCGGGGGGCGTCGTGCGTTGGCTCGTGCCTGCCGGCGGGCGGGGGATGGCCGAGCGCTGGTGGTTCACCGGGGCGTTCGCCACGGTCTGGACCGCCGCGGAATGGCTGCGCGGTACCGTGTTCACCGGTTTTCCCTGGCTGAATGTGGGGTATGCCCACGTCGACGGCTGGCTTGCCGGCTGGGCGCCCGTGCTGGGCGTGTATGGCGTGGCTTGGTGGGCCGCCTGGTCGTCCGCCGTGCTATTAGGGTTTGGGGTGGCCTGGCGCCAGCGGCTGGACCAGCGCGCCGCCTGGTCGGTGGCGCTGGTCGTGCCTTGGCTGGTGGGGTTGGGCCTGGCCCAGAATCCCTGGGGAGTACAAGATCATGGGCAGCCATTGCCCATGCGGCTGGTGCAAGGCAATGTGTCGCAATCGAACAAGTTCGACCCCGATCTCATCCTCGGGACCCTGGACCGCCATGCCCAGTTGGCCGCCGTGCGCTCTACCGAGCCCGGTTTCCGGCCGGAGGTGGTGATACTGCCCGAGACGGCGATTCCTTTGTTCCAGGACCAGATGCCGGTGCCGCTCTGGCAACCCTGGCGTGATGTGGCGGGTTACTGGGGCGGCACGGTCGTTACCGGAATCGCGCTGCACACGGCCACGGCCGATGGCGAGTCGCGTTACACCAATAGCGTGATCGGATTCGACAGCGATGTGTCGCCGTTCGCGCTGATCAACGGGCGAGTCCCCTGGCGCTACGACAAAGCCCATCTGGTGCCGTTCGGCGAGTTCGTGCCTCCCGGGTTCCGCTGGTTTGTCGACGCCATGGTCATGCCGATGGGGGATTTCAACCGGGGCGCGCCACGCCAGTTGCCATTCCAGCTCGGCGAGCAGCGGGTGGCTTTCAATATCTGCTACGAAGACGCGTTCGGCGAGGAATTGCTACCCGCTTTGCACCGGGGCGCCGATGGCTCCGAGGGAGCGACCATTCTGGCCAATGTCAGTAATCTGGGTTGGTTCGGCGACTCCTGGGCGCTGCGCCAGCATTGGCAGATCGCCCGCATGCGCTCGATCGAGACCGCGCGCCCCACGGTGCGCGCCACCAATACGGGGATGACGGGCGTGATCGACCGGCATGGCCAGGTGGTGGAGATGCTGCCGCCGCATACCACTGGCGTGCTGGATATTGCCGTTCAGGGCACGACGGGCTATACGCCGTATGCCCGATGGGGCAACGTGGCCATGCTGGTCTGGCTGGCGGCGGGACTGTCGTTGATTCTGCACCGGCGATGGCAAGGCCGTTGGCGGGGAGCTGAGGCCGCCTAGTCGCCGGCCTGCCGCTGTTGCCAGAAGTCTTCGAGATGGCGGTGGAGCTGGTCGGCCAGGGCTTGTGTGGCCTGGGCGCCGGCCCAGGCTACGTGCGGCGTAAGCAGGAAGTCCTGCCGTTCGGCCAGGCGCCACAGCACGCTATCGGTCGCCGGCGGCTCTTGCTGGCTCACATCGAAGCCGGCGCCGGTGATCTGGCCGGATTCCAGCGCGCTGGCCAGGGCCTGTTCATCGACCAGGCCGCCGCGGGCGGTGTTGATCAAGAGGGGCCGTTTTGCCATTTGGGCGAACTCGGGCGCGCCGATGCAATGGCGGGTTTCGGGGGTGAGCGGCAGGTGCAGGCTGATGACGTCACTTTGCCGCAGCACCTCGGAAAACGCCGTGCGGTCGGGAGGATACGTGTCGGCGCCGATGCGTGCGGAGATCAGTACGCGCATCCCAAGGGCCTGCGCCAGCCGGGCCAGGCCTTGGCCCAGGCTGCCGTAGCCGATCAGGCCGAGCGTATCGCCAGCGAGGTCGCGGATGGGAAAATCGTGAAAGCAGAACTGCTGGCTTTGTTGCCACCGGCCCTGGGCCAAGGCCTGCCGGTAGGGAATCAGCTGGCGGCGCAAGGCGAGCATCAGCATCAGGGCGTGCTCCGGCACGGTATGAACGGCGTAGCCTCGCACATTGCGCACGGCAATGCCGTGCTGCTGGCAATACGACAGGTCGATATTGTCGGTGCCGGTGGCGGCTACCGCAATCAATTCGAGTTTGGGTGCGCGGGCGAGAGCTTCGGCATCGAGCCGGACCTTGTTGGTGATGACGATACTGGCGTCGCGGATGCGCTCGGCCACTTCGTGCGGCGCGGTGCGCGCATGGGACGTCCAGCGGTGAGGGAAGCCCGGGGCGCGCCAGTCGATGCTGGCCGGCAGGGTCTCGGCGTCGAGGAAAACAATATGCGGTGTCATCGCAGAAAAAGTTGGTAGGCCGGGTTCTGCGACTCGTCCCAGTAGCGATAGCCCAGCGTGGCGAGGAACTCGCGGAAGGCCTTTTTATCGGCGGGGGGCACCTGGATGCCGACCAGGATGCGGCCGTAGTCGGAGCCTTGGTTGCGGTAGTGGAACAGACTGATGTTCCAGTTGGGCGACATGCCATCGAGAAAGCGCATGAGCGCGCCGGGCCGCTCGGGAAATTCGAAGCGGTACAGGACTTCGTTGTTGGCCGAGGGCGAGCGGCCACCCACGAGATGACGCAAGTGGGTCTTGGCCATTTCGTCGTGGGTGAGATCGAGCGCCTCGAAATTGTGCTTGCGGAACAGGGCGGCGACCTTCTCGGACTCGCCCGCCTTGGCCAATTGAATGCCGACGAACACATGCGCCTGCGAGGAGTCGGCCATGCGATAGTTGAACTCGGTGACGTTGCGCGCGCCCACCAGAGAGCAAAAGCGCTTGAAACTGCCGCGCTCTTCGGGCATGGTGACCGCGAACACGGCTTCGCGGGCTTCGCCGAGCTCGGCCCGCTCGGCGACGAAGCGCAGGCGATCGAAGTTCATGTTGGCGCCGCTGGCCACGGCCACCACCGTGCGGTCCTTCCATTTGTGTTCGGCCAGGTAGCGCTTGGCGCCGGCCACCGCCAGTGCGCCCGCTGGCTCGAGGACGTGGCGGGTATCCTGGAACACGTCTTTGATGGCGGCGCACAGGGCGTCGGTATCGACGGTGACGAAGTCGTCGACGTACTTGCGCGTAAGCCTGAAGGTTTCTTCGCCCACCAGCTTGACCGCCGTGCCATCGGAGAACAGGCCGACGTCGTGGAGGGTGATTCGGCGGCCGGCCCGGAAACTGCGTTCCATGGCGTTGGAATCGACGGTTTGCACACCGATGACCAGGGTTTCGGGCCGCAACTGCTTGATATAAGCGGCCATGCCGGAGATCAGCCCGCCGCCGCCGACCGGCACGAACACAGCATGGAGCGGGCCGGTATGCTGGCGCAGGATCTCCATGGCCACTGTGCCGCCCCCGGCGATGACGTCGGGGTCGTCAAATGGATGGACAAATGTGAGCTTCTCGGTTTTTTCAAGCTCTTGCGCCTTGATCGCGGCGTCGGAGTAGCTGTCGCCATGCAGGACGACTTCGGCGCCGCGGTTGCGCACCGCATCGACCTTGACCTGGGGCGTGGTGACCGGCATGACGATCACCGCCCGGCAACCAAGCTTTTGGGCGGCGAGCGCCACGCCCTGCGCGTGATTGCCGGCGGAGGCCGCCAGCACGCCGCGCTCACGCGCCTTGGGCGGCAATTGGGCCATCATGTTGTAGGCGCCGCGCAGCTTGAAGCTGAAAACCTGTTGTTCGTCTTCGCGCTTGAGGAGTACGCGGTTGTTGACCCGGGCCGACAATTGAGGCGCCAGTTCGAGTGAGGACTCGACGGCGACGTCGTAGACGCGGGCGTTGAGAATGCGTTTGAGGTAGTCGATCGGCATGATCCCGCTACTATAACGCGCCGCGTGGCCGGCGCGCGGCGGGCGCCTGAAACAGCGTACACTGGCGCGCCATGGAATCCCATACCGCCGCCGCCGTCCATTGGTTGTTGGAGATCCTGGCGCTGCCGGCCATCGGCTTGCCGGCCGTCTTCCTCGTCAGCCTCGTCTCCGCCACCCTGTTGCCGCTCGGCTCTGAGCCCGTGGTGTACGGCTACGTCATGCTCACGCAGGCGTTCTGGCCAGCTGTCCTGGTGGCGACGCTGGGCAACACCGTGGGTGGCGCCATCAGCTACGCCATGGGCCGAGGAGCCTGGGGAATGGTGCGCCGCTGGGCTGGCGAGGCGCCGGCGGCGGCGGAACCCGCTCAAGGACTGACGCCCGAGCCGCGTCCCGAGCCCACCGGCGGCCGCTGGCACCGTGTCTGCGTGCAATGGCTGGAGCGCCTGGGGCCGCGGGCCCTGGTTTTGTCGTGGCTGCCGGCGGTGGGCGATCCGCTGTGCGCGGTGGCCGGCTTCATGCGGTTTGCCTTCTGGCCCAGCCTGTTCTACATGGCGGTGGGCAAGTTTCTGCGCTATGTCGTGCTGACCGCCTCGCTGCTGTGGCTGTACCCCGGCGCGTGAAGGCGCGCCTGCCGAGGGTTGTAGCCGAAGTATCGGGTAAAGGCGGTGGAGAAGCTCGAGGCATGCTGATAGCCTACGGCCAGGGCAACGTCGTTGACCGCCATCTGCCGGGACAGCAGTTCCTGGGCTTGCGCCATGCGGGCACGCAGCACGCACTCGTGTACGGTGCAACCGAACACCAGGCGAAAGCCCGCCTTGAGCTTGGCCGTGTTGATACCCACCTCGGCGGCGAGGTCGGGGATGGTGTAGGTGACGGCGAGATCGTCGAGCAGCCGGGCGCGCGCCAGCTGCAGCCGCCGAAGATCGCGTGGCCCGAGCGTGATGCCGTGCTGGGCGCTGCGGTCTTGGCGGGCCCAAAGCTCAACGGCGGCGCATAAGAGCTCGGCCACTTTGGCGGCGACGTAAACCGGTCGGCGGCGGTCGGTATAAGGGATGGAGAGCAACTGGCTCACCACGCTGGCCTGGGCGGCGCCGATCGGGACACGGTTGAAATAAATATCGCGGGGGCCGACCCCCGCGAGGTCGGCGAGAATGTGCCGGCCCTGGTCCGAGCCAGGGTCGATGAAGCGCGCGAAGGCCTGTGGGCGCACGTAGAGCGCCAGCGAGCGGCGTTGCCCCGGCGAGCAGGTAATGCGGTAGCGGGCCTGCTCGCCCAGATGACAGAGCACCAGATCAAGGTCGCCGGACGGTGCGTGGCGGGTTTCGGGCCAAGAGGCGATGGCCGAGCCCACCAGCGTAAAGTGCAACTCGATGAAGGATTCCGACAAGACCCATTCGGTGCGTTCGGCGCGGTAGTGGCAATCGGCGAGCACCACGAGGATGTCGTCGTGCAGGCTGAAAAGCTCCCAAATATCGTTGCCGTCGCCCGTACCGACGCGCGCGCCGTAGCAGCCTTCGATCACGGGAAGTTCCAGGGCGTCGCGCAAACTGTGAAACACCGCGGAGAGCCTGGCCGGACGGCCGGCGACGGCGGTGCGGAACAGGCCCCGCGTCGACCGCGGAGGCAGGAGGGGAGAAGACGTTGCGCTTGGCATGGAACGATACGGTAAGCGGACGGACCAATGTATCGCAACTTCATCGGCCGGCCCAGCCTTGCCGTTGCATGGTGATGATCTTGCCGCCACCCACGAAGGACGGCGAGGGTTTTGCTCGACGGCGCGGGGCAACGGCGCGACGGCCCGCGGTTATTGGCCAGGCGGGCCGGTGCAAGTTAGCATGCGAAAATGCGCCGGCGAGGCCGGCTCGCCGATTCCCGTAAAGGCCCCCACGTGTCGATCCCTGCCGCAGAATGTTCCTTGTGCCGCGAGCCCGCTTCCGTGCTGTGGTCGCATCCCGATCTTTTCGTGATCGAAGCGGCGGAGCCGGGCTATCCCGGCTTTACACGGGTGATATGGCGCCGTCATGTGGCGGAAATGACCGATCTGCAAGCCGCCGAACGGGATCGCCTGATGAGCGTCGTATGGTGCGTCGAGGCGGCGCAGCGCGGCGTGCTGCGGCCACGCAAGGTCAATCTCGCATCGTTGGGCAACCAGGTGCCGCATTTGCATTGGCACATCATTCCGCGCTGGGCTGGGGATCCCGCGTATCCCGATGCGGTCTGGGCGCCGGCGCGGCGGCAGCCGGGTGCCGATCCGGTAACGGCGAACGAGCTGGCACGCTATCGGGTGGAACTGGTCCAAGCCTTGGGAATGTTGGCGGCAGGTTGGCGCTAGGAACGCGTGCGGCCGAGACCGGTCGGGACGCCGGCGCCGCTAGAATGGCAATTTCTTGGCGCCAAGGCGTTTGTGTATGGATCGTTGGCGCAAAAAGCCGGCGGGCGTCTTCGGCCGACACCTCTGTTTTTCTGCTGGGTTAAGCTCGCGCTCTCGAGTTTTGTTTGAAGGAGTGCCGCATCATGTCTTCCACTACGCTACAGCTGTATGGCCTCAAGCGTTGCGATACCTGCGTGAAGGCCCAGCGCTGGCTGGCGGCCCAAGACGTTGATTTTGCATTTACCGATTATCGCGAGCACCCGATCGCCCCCGAACGCCTGCGCGAATGGGCCGGACAATTGGGCGGTTGGGAAAAACTGGTCAACCGCGCTTCCACCACTTGGCGCAATCTGCCCGAGGCGGCGCGTGAACCGGCAAACGATGACGCCTGGCTGGCCTTGATCGCGGAACATCCCGCGCTGGTGCGTCGGCCGGTGCTGCTGACTCCCGACGGCACGGTATCGGTGGGCTTTAAAGAGGCCGTATGGCGTGAACGGCTGAGCCTGGCTTGATCCTCGCGGCCAGGCGGGGCATCACACCCGGGCGTGGGCCCGGAGCCCGCGGCAGAGTCCCGGCGCGGAGCCGGGACGCCGCTCAGCTGTGGAAGCGCTCCACGCGTACGGTGAAGCTGTGCTGGCGCAGTGCTTCGAGCACGGAATCGACCGGACCCCCGGCGACGTCGGTGAGCACGTAACCGATGTCGCCGCGCGTTTGCAGCGACTGGCTGGCGATGTTCAAGCCGTGTTCGGCGAACAGGTTGTTCAGCGTGGCCAGCGCGCCGGGCACGTTGCGATGGACGTGCAGGATGCGGATCGCGTCTTCCTCGCGCGGCGTGTTGGGCAGCTCGGGGAAGTTGACGGCGCCTTTGGTGGCGCCGTTCTGCAGGAACGCCACGAGCTTTTCGGCCACTTCGCGGCCGATGTTCTCTTGGGCTTCCATGGTACTGCCGCCGATGTGCGGCGTGAGGATCACATTGGGCATGTTCACCAGCGGGCTGCGCAGCGGCTCGTCGGGGCTCTTGGGCTCGGCGGGGAAGACATCGATGGCCGCGCCGCTTACCTTGCCGCTTTGCAGCGCCTCGTGCAGGGCGTCGATGTCGACCACCGTGCCACGTGAAGCGTTGATGAGCACGGCGCCTTGCTTCATTTGAGCCAAGGTTTCGGCATTGATGATGTTCTCGGTGCTGCGATGCGCCGGCACGTGCAGCGTGACGACGTCGGACTCGGCCAGCAGGGTGGCGAGGTCGGGGGCGGGGCGGGCGTTGCCCAGCGGCAGCTTGGCCTCCACGTCGTGGAAAATGACGCGCATGCCGAGGCTTTCGGCGAGGGTTCCCACCTGGCCGCCAATGTTGCCATAGCCGATGATGCCCAGCGTTTTGCCGCGGGTTTCGTAGGCGCCCGTGGCGGTTTTGTCCCAATGGCCCTGATGCACGCGAGTGTTTTTTTCGGGCACCCGGCGCAGCAGCAGGATGGCTTCGGCCAGCACCAGCTCGGCCACCGAGCGGGTGTTGGAGAATGGCGCGTTGAACACCGGAATGCCGCTATGCATGGCGGCGTTGAGATCGACCTGGTTGGTACCGATGCAGAAACACCCGATGACCTTGAGGTGGGCCGCCGCAGCGAGGCGCTCTTTGGTGAGCTGGGTACGCGAGCGGATGCCGACCGCGTTGGCGGTGCTCAGCTCGGCCAGCAATTGTTCATTGCCCAGCGCGCTGGCGTGGGCCACGATATCGGTGAAGCCGGCCGCGTGGAATACGGCATGGGCGCTGGGATGGATGTTTTCGAACAGGACGATCTTGGTCATGGCAGGAGGAGGGCAGCGGATGAAATGCGGCGCGCCGGCAGGGCCTCTGGCCGGAGCATGTCTGGCATTGTAGCTCCGCTGGAGCCTGGCGAGTGGTGGAGCGGTGCGGTCAGTGCCAAAGCCACCAAAGCGCCGACGCCATGCCGGCGATCGCGAGCAGGCTGGTGACGGCAAGTGCCGCCACCCAGCGAGTCAGGCGCGATTGGCCGCGCCGCAGCTGTGCCAGTTCGAGGGCCACCAGGGGAAGAGGATCGGGCCGGGCCAACTGGCCGTGCCACAGCCGGGGAATCTCGGGCAGTAATTGTGCCCACTGTTCGCCTTCGCGTTCGAGATTGCGCAGCAGGGCCTTGAGCCCGACGCGATCACGCATCCAGGCTTCGAGGTAGGGCTTGGCCGTTTTCCAGAGATCGAGGTTGGGGTCGAGGTCGCGGCCCAGGCCTTCGATGTTGAGCAGCGTTTTTTGCAGCAGGACCAGTTGGGGCTGGACTTCCATGTGGAAGCGGCGCGACGTTTGGAACAGCCGCATCAGTACCTGGCCCAGCGAAATCTCGGACAGTGGCCGATCGAAGTAGGGTTCGCAGCAGGCGCGGATGGCGCCTTCGAATTCTTCTTCGCGGGTGTAGGCGGGCACCCAGCCCGACTCGATATGCAGCCGGGCAACCTGGCGGTAGTCGCGGCGGAAGAAGGCGAGAAAGTTCTGCGCCAGATAGTTTTTGTCGAACTCGGAGAGCGAGCCGACGATGCCGAAGTCGAGCGCGATATAGCGGCCGCGCGTGGTGTCGTCGTCGGAGACATAAATGTTGCCCGGGTGCATGTCGGCATGGAAGAAGCCGTCGGTGAACACCTGGATGAAGAAGATCTCCACGCCGTCGCGCGCGAGCTTGGGCACGTCGATGCCCGCGGCGTGGATGCGTTCGATCTGGCTGATCGGGATGCCGCGCATGCGTTCCATCGTGAACACGCTTCGGGCGCAGTAATCCCAGAAAACTTCCGGCACCATCAGAAGATGGTCGCGGCGGCGCTCGGGGCTGAAGTTACGCCGAAGCTGGCTGCAGTTGGAGGCTTCGCGCAGCAGGTCGAGTTCGTCGTGCAGGTATTTGTCGAACTCGGCAACCACCTCCCGAGGCTTGAGGCGGCGGCCGTCGGGCAGCAGACGTTCGACCATGCCGGCCAGAATGCGCATCAGCGCGAGATCCTGGTTGATCGCGCGCAGCATGTTGGGACGAAGCACCTTGACCGCCACCTCGCGGCCGTCGTGCAACTCGGCGAAGTGGACCTGGGCGATCGAAGCCGAGGCCACCGGCTGCCGCTCGAAGCGCGCGAACAGCTGATCAGGGTGACGGCCCAGCTCGGCCTGGATCGTGGCCATGGCCAGCTCGGGGTCGAAGGGCGGCACCCGGTCTTGCAGCAGGGCCAGTTCGGCGGCGATGTCGGGCGGCATCAAGTCGCGCCGGGTCGACAGCATCTGGCCGAACTTGACGAAGATCGGCCCGAGTTCCTCCAGGGCGCGACGCAACCGTTCGCCGCGTGGCATCTTGAACTTGCGACCGAAGCGCAGCACCACCAGCAGCCGGCTGGCCAGCGGGTGGTGAAAGCTAGAGAGCACCAGCTCGTCGAGGCCGTAGCGCAGCATGACGAACAGGATGCGCAGCAGCCTGGGCAGGCTGGCGAGGGATTTCATGAGGCGGACGGTTCGGAAGATGACAGCGCGGCGGCGCGGCCGAGGAGTTGCTGTGCGCGTTGATCTAGTTCCTGGACCTCGTCGCGCCAATGTTGATAGTCGGCGCGCCGGGGCAGATGGTCGGCCTCGTGCACGGCGTACTCGGCGAAATTCTGGCCGAAGTTCGATGCCGCCTGCCGCAACAGCCCCAGGCCCTGGCGGCCCAGGGCCACCAGGCGTCGTGCCGGGATGTCGCCGAGCCAGCGCGCGAGATCGTCTTCGAGATCCCAGCGCAATTGGCGCGCGAGTTCGGCCAGGGTATGCGCCAGCGCGGCTTCGCCCTGGATGTGCACCGCCTGCAGCCTGGCATCGCGATCGGCGCCCAGCAGCGTCGGTAGCTGCCGCGCCGACAGGCCGACCTGCACATTGGCCTGCGCCCCCGCGGCGGCCGGGAACAGGTGGCCGCGCCGGTCGATGCCGAGCAATTGCTCGCGGGCGTCGACGCGCAGCGTGATGACCTTGCCGGCATGGCTTTGCAGGCGTTGGCGCGCCCAGGGCTCGCGGTCGAGCAGGGCATTGCTGAAATGCACGAGGGTTTGGGAAACGACGGGCAGCATGCCTGGGATTGTAAAGAAAAAGGGCCGCACCGGTTGGCGCGGCCCCAGGGCGCGGACCTGTGTCGAGCGGGGGGCGCCCCCGCCCCGGGCTTCAGGACTCGGCCGATACCGGGATCTGTTGGATACCCGCGAGCAGCCAGCCGCCCTGGGTGGGCTTGAGGAAGTTCCAGACTTCTTCGAAGCGATAGGCTTCCGGCCCCGAATCGTCTTTGAGCATGCCGGAGAAGCGGACGCTGGCAAGATGGCCTTCGGCGATGTCTTCGATTCCCAGCAGGCTGGCATTGAGCAGCACCACTTCGGTGTGGCCGCCCGGCTCGCGTTGCGCCAGAGGCTCCTTGACGGCTTCGATGAGGTCGTCGGTCATGTACTCGCGCATCTGTGCGATATCGTTGCGATCCCAGGCGCCCTGCAGGGCAATGAAGTTCTTTTTGGCATTTTGCAGGAAAGCTTGGGTGTCGAAGTCGGCTGGCACGTACCAGCTGGGGTCGGCGGGAGCCGCCGGTGCCGCCGTACTGGCCACTGCCGGATGCGCGTTGGCCGGTTGTGCCATGGGTGCCGCCGCCGGCTCCACGGACTGGGCCTGGCGCTGCATCGGCGGCTGTGCGCCATAGCCGTGGGCGCCGGCGCCTGCGCCTGCGCCTTGCATCGCTTGGCGCGCGCCACCGCCGCGCAGGCGGCGGACGATGAACAGCACGGCGAATACGAGCAGACCGATCAGCAGCATGCTGGACAGGAACTCGGCGAGTGCCGCACCCATGCCGAGGCTGCTGAAGAGGGCGGCGAGGCCCAGGCCGGCGGCGATGCCGGCGATCGGACCGAGCCAGCGCGACATGCCGCTGCGAGCGGCGGTGCTGGCAGCGGCGCCGGTGGCCGCCGTGCCAGTTGCGGCGCTGCGCTGGGCGGTGCCGGCCGCGGTGGCGCCGCTGGCCGCCGGTGGCGTTACCGCCTGGCGTTGTTGCATGACGTTGCCGGACTGGCGGCCGAAGCTACCGCCGCCAAGGCGCCGCTGGGCTTCGGCCTCGAACGACACGCCAAGCATTGCGACGGTGCTGAGCACCGTGAGCGCGATCGCGAATAGGCGCGAGGTTAGGGGTCGTGACATAGGGGTGGTCTCCGTGTGGAAAGATGATCCGTGAGGCCTGCCGGGCAGCACCTGAAAATCGAGGAGGAGTAAGGAGTCGTAGAGATCGGGAAAGTTCCCGGCGACTGATTAAGGGTTTTTCCTAGGCGTGGGTAGCACGGCGTGAGTCCGGCGTAGAGCGTGGGTCTCCCGCCACCTTGGTGCGGACGCCGGGTTTGACTGGCTGCGGCCATGGCGGGATGGGGGTATCGAGCCGAAGCGCGGATAAGAGCTTAAAGTTTGATCCCTTCGTGCAGCGCCACGACCCCGCCAGCCAGGTTGAAGTATTGCACGCGTTCGAAGCCGACCTCGCGCATGAGGCTGGCCAGGGTTTCCTGGTCGGGATGCATGCGGATGGATTCGGCCAGGTAGCGGTAACTGCCTTCATCGTTGGCGACTTTGCGGCCCAGCCAGGGCAGGACGTTGAAAGAATACCAATCGTAGGCGGGTTCGAGGGGGCGCGCTATGCGGGAGAATTCGAGCACCAGCAGCTTGCCGCCGGGCCGCAGCACACGCAGCATGGATGCCAGGGCTCGGTTTTTGTGAGTCATGTTGCGCAGGCCGAAGGCGACGCTGACGCGATCGAAGGTATTGCTGGCGAACGGCAGCTGTTCGGCGTCGCACACCGCCACGGGCAAAAGCAGCCCGGCATCGAGCAGGCGGTCGCGGCCCACGCGCAGCATGGATTCGTTGATATCAGTGAGCCAGACTTCGCCGGTGGGCCCCGCCTGGCGGGCAAAAGCACGGGCGAGGTCGCCGGTGCCGCCGGCGATGTCCAGGACTTTCATGCCCGGCCGGACGCCGGCGCGCGCCACGGTGAAGCGCTTCCAGAGCCGATGCAGGCCCATCGACATCAGGTCGTTCATGACGTCGTAGCGCTCGGCCACCGAATGGAAAACCTGCGCCACGCGTTGTGCCTTTTCGGTTTCCGGCACGGTCTGGAAGCCGAAATGGGTGGTGTCGGACGAAGGTGGAGTGTGATCCGGGGTGGTGCTCATGGTCTTGCCTGCGGCATTGGGGAAGGGCCCCGTTCAGCGTTCAGATGGGGTCGCGCGATGCGCCGGCGGCGGCGAGGCGGGCGAGATAATCGGTCCAGCGTTCATCCTGGTGGCGACCCAGATCGTAGAGGATATCCCAAGAATAGATGCCGCTGTCGTGACCATCTGAAAAACGTGGTCGCACCGCATAGTTGCCGACCGGCTCCAGGGCCGTGATCTCGACCTCGCGTTTGCCGGTTTGCAGGGTTTCCTGGCCCGGGCCATGACCGCGAACCTCGGCCGACGGACTGTAGACCCGCAGCAGTTCGAAAGGCAGGCGGAAGGTTTCGCCGGTGTCGAAGGCGATCTCGAGTTGCCGCGAGCGTTGGTGCAGCACGAGGCTCTGGGGGATCGGGGAGTTGCGGGAAAGGCCGGCCATGGCGAACGATAGAGATGGAGCGGTGAGGCAATACGCATGGTAGCGCAAAGCCGGATGTATGAATAAAAGCAAACTGATGCCTGATAGGATGATAGTATTTCAAGAATGACCACGCGCCAAAGCGCAAGCCCCGTCCTCCAGGACGGGGGCAAGCGAGGCAGTTCTCCTCTGGAGCCGAAGGCTCCCCCGACTGGTGGCGGAGAAGCTCCGGCCGGGAGGCCGGAGTTCTTCACTCAGGCCTTTATCGCGCCCGGCGGCGGCCAGCGGCCCACGCTGCGCCAGCTCGAAGCCTTCACGCATATTTACCGTCTGGGCAGTCTCACCCAGGCGGCCCAGGCCATGCACGTCACGCAGTCGGCGATGAGTGTGCTGTTACGCCAATTGGAGGATGTGCTGGAGGTCCGTTTGTTCGACCGCACGGCGCGCAATCTTCGGCCCACGCCGCAGGCCCAGCCGGTGTACGAGATGGCGCAGCAGGTGTTGCATGGTGTGGGCCGGCTGGTCAGCGGCGCGCGCGACGCCGCCGCGCAACGCAGCGGCGTGGTGCGGCTGGCGGCTTCCAGCGCGGTGGCGGCCAGCCTCCTGCCCGATGTGCTGGTGGCGTTTGGTGAGCAGCATCCCGGGGTCCGGGTCGAGCTGCTCGACATCGGTCCGGACCAATTGCTCGAACCCGTGCTGGATGAGCAAGTCGAGTTCAGTATCGGCACGCCGGATGTTCGCAGCCCGGCGCTGGAGTTCACTCCCTTGCTGAGCGATGCCCTGGCTGCCATCTGCCGCGATGATGCGCCGCTGGCACAGCAGAACGCCGTCCGCTGGTCGCAGTTGGCGGACGAAGCCATCATTACCGTGCGCCCGGGCAATGGCATCCGCACCCTGGTGGATGGTGCGATCCTGGCCGCGGGCATTCGCCTGCAGCCACGCTGGGAAGTCGGGTATTTGTCCACGGCCCTCGCGATGACGGCGCGCGGGCTCGGGGTGTCGGTGCTGCCGGCGTTTCTGGTGGCCGGGTTTCCGTACACCAACCTGGCTATCCGGCCGCTGGTGGAACCCACGGTGGCGCGCGACGTCCTGCTGATCACGCGGCGCCAGCATTCGCTGTCGCCGGCCGCCGAGGCGCTGCTGCGCTTGTGCCGGCGGCAGGCGGGGGCCCGGCCGTCCTGAAGAGGCGCCGAAGCTCGCCCTGGCTGCCCGCCAACCTGTATAGGCCCTGCGCAACCATTCGGGCTCCGAGCCCGGTTGCCGCGATCAAGGAGTTCGTCGTGTCGGGTCTGGTGCAGCGCGTGAGCCGCCAGCGCCGCTTCGTTGCGTAGTCATATACCTGCAACATTTCAGCCATATTATGGCCGCATTCTCATGTCATGGCAGTGTATTCCATGTCCAGTACCGTACTTGTCGTCGAAGACGAACCCGCCATCCAGGAACTGATCGCCGTCAACCTCGGATTCGCCGGCCATAAAGTATTGCGCGCCGACGATGCCGAGCAGGCGCAATACCTGATTACGGCCGAGTTGCCCGATTTGATTCTCCTCGACTGGATGCTGCCCGGTGCGTCAGGCATCTCGCTGGCCCGCCGCCTGCGCGCCGACGAGCGGACGCGTGGCGTGCCCCTCATCATGCTGACCGCCAAGGGCGAGGAGCAGGATAAGGTCGAGGGCCTGGAAGCGGGCGCCGACGATTACATTACCAAGCCGTTTTCGCCCAAGGAGCTGATGGCGCGGATCAAGGCGGTTTTGCGCCGCCGGGCGCCGCAGCTCACCGACGATCGCATCGAGGTGTCGGGCCTGTGCCTGGATCCGGTGACGCACCGCGTGACGGGGCATGATCAGTTGTTGACGGTCGGGCCCACCGAGTTTCGCCTGCTGCATTTTTTCATGACGCACCCCGAGCGTGTGTTCTCGCGCGCGCATCTGCTGGATCAGGTGTGGGGCGATCATGTATTCGTCGAGGAGCGCACCGTCGACGTGCATATCCGCCGCCTGCGCAAGGCGCTGCAGCCCAGCGGCCACGATATCCATGTTGAAACCGTGCGCGGCAGCGGGTATCGCTTTACCTTCAAGCCCGGCAAAGTATCATAAGACGTTTCGCGCCAACCAGCCTCGTTTTTCGGGGCAGGCGGCGTTCTTGGGTTTCGGCGCTTCATGGTTTGGCTGCGTAATTTCTTCTTGGTGGGCTGTCTGGCCTTGCTTGGCGTCGTGGTGCAGGCGCTAAGCGGCCGCGCCGTGGGCTGGGGCATTCTCGCCATCGGCACGATACTGCTGTTGGCGATACATCTGCGAAATCTGCAGCGAACATTGCTCTGGGCACAGCAACTCGACAAGCCGCCGCCCTCGGCGGCCGGCGGCTGGGGCGAAATGCTGGCCCGCGTGTATCGCCAGATGCGGGCGCGCGACCGTGATCTGGCCGAGTCGCGCGAGACGCTGCAAGCCTGGCTGGCCGCGGCCCAGGCCCTGCCCGATGGGGTGGTGGTGCTCGATCACGAGCTGCATATCGACTGGTGCAACCGCGAGGCCTGCCGCCTGCTCGGCCTGCGTTTTCCGGCCGACCGCGGGCAGCAGTTGCTCAATCTCGCGCGAGGCCCTGATTTCGTCCGTTACGCGCAGCAGTCATCGTGGCCGGACTCGGCCCTGGTGACGTCGCCAGCCAGCCCGGCTATTTCCTTGCGCGTGCAGATCATCCGCTACAGCCGCGAGCGACGCCTGCTCGTGGTTCGCGACGTCACCCAGTTCGAACGCCTGGAGCGCATGCGGCGCGATTTCGTCGCCAACGTTTCGCACGAACTGCGCACGCCGCTCACGGTACTCAGCGGTTTCCTCGAGACCGTCGACGAGGCGCCGGAAGGCGCGCTGGAGCGGGGCCAGATGCGTCAATACTTCGGCCTGATGCGCGAGCAGGCCAGCCGCATGCAGAACATCGTGGCCGATCTGCTCACGCTGTCTACACTCGAATCCACTCAGGCGCAAGAACACCCCGGGGCCGCCGGTATGCCCGACATCATCAAGGGCGCGCGCGAACAGGCACAAGCCTTGTCCGCCGGCCGTCACAACCTGCGCTGGCACATCGACGATACTCTCGACGTCAAAGGCGTCGCGGCCGAGCTGACCTCCGCGGTGGCCAACCTGGTAACCAACGCCGTGCGCTATACACCCGATGGTGGCGAGATCGCGGTGCGCTGGGAGGTCGCCGAGGATGGCGGCCCGGTGTTCGCCGTTCAGGATACCGGGGTGGGAATCTCCGCCGTGCACTTGCCACGGCTCACGGAGCGCTTTTACCGCGTCGATCGCGGACGGTCGCGCGCGTCGGGCGGCACCGGCCTCGGCCTGGCCATTACCAAGCAAGTGGCGGTGCGGCACGACGCCGTGCTCGATATCATCAGCGAGGCCGAGCGCGGCAGCACGTTCCGCATCGTGTTCTCTGCCGAGCGGCGCTGCGTGCCGGCGCCTGCCAAGCCCGAAGCGCCCAAGCTCGCGCCGCGCAAGCTCTCGACGGAGCCAAAGGAACGAAAGGAGGCCAAAGTTTCGAAAAACCTGAAGGGCTCGAAGGAAGCGGCCACGGGGCCGTCGAGGGAGCCCGCGCAGCGTGTGGCCAAAGCCCGTTCAGCGCGGGCTGAGCTTGCCGTCGAGGCCACTGCAGTCGATGGCGACGCGACGCCGGTCGCCGAGCCGGACGGCCGTTAGGCTCCGGCCCCACACACAGCCGGTATCGAGAGCCAGCAGCTTTGGCCGATCGAGCAGACCCAGGGTGGACCAATGGCCGAAGACCACCGTGGTGTCGGCGCTGCGGCGTCCGGGTGCGTCGAACCAGGGCAGCAGCCCCGGGGGCGCGGCGCCGGCGGATTCCTTCACCTCGAAATCCATCACGCCTTCCGGAGTACAAAAGCGCAGCCGGGTCAGGGCATTGACGATCACGCGCCACCGATCGAAGCCTTGCCAGTCGTCCCGCCAGTGATCCGGTGTATTGCCATACATGGCATGCATGAACCTCCGCCAATCGGGACCGCGTAGCACCGCTTCCACCTCGCGGGCCAAGGCTGCGGCGGCATCGGCCGTCCAGGCGGGGAGCAGGCCCGCATGCACCAGCAAATGGCCGTGTTCGCGGTGTGCCAGGGGTCGGTGCCGCAGCCAATCGATCCAGTCGCCGGCATCGGGCGCTTCAAGGATGTCGCTCAGCGTGTCGCCGTTTTTTGCACTTCGCGCGCCCGCCGCTATGCCCAGCAAATGCAGATCGTGATTGCCCAGCACCGTGATCGCGCGTTCGCCGAGTTCGCGCACGCGGCGCAGGGTGGCCAGCGACTGCGGGCCTCGGTTGACCAGATCGCCGACGAACCACAGGCGGGTGCGCTCATCGCGCAGCTCGGGATGGGCCAGTAGCTGGTCGAGTGCGGCGCAACAGCCTTGGAGGTCGCCGATTGCCCAGGTATGGGCCAGGACGGCCGCGCTTTGCCTGGTGGTCACGGCGTCGTGCCTTGGATCAGGCCTTCGGTGGGCGAACTGGGCGTGGCGCTGTAGAGCTTGCGCGGCATGCGGCCGGCCAAATAGGCCGCACGGCCGGCGTGCACGGCGTGCTTCATGGCCTCGGCCATCAGGACGGGGTCCTGGGCCGTGGCGATGGCGGTGTTCATGAGCACCCCGTCGCAGCCCAGTTCCATGGCGATGGCGGCGTCGCTGGCGGTACCGACACCGGCGTCGACCAGGACCGGGACCCGGGCCTGGTCGATGATCAGGCGCAGGTTCCAGGGGTTGAGTATGCCCATGCCCGAGCCGATGAGGGAGGCGAGCGGCATCACCGCCACGCAGCCGATGTCTTCGAGCATGCGGCACTGGATGGGGTCGTCGGTGCAATACACCATCACCTGGAAGCCTTCGGCAACGAGGGTTCTGGCGGCAGCCAGCGTTTCGGGCATGTTGGGAAACAGCGTATGGGGATCGCCCAGGACCTCGAGCTTGACCAGGGTGTGGCCGTCCAGCAATTCGCGCGCCAGGCGCAGCGTGCGCACGGCGTCGTCGGCGGAATAGCAGCCGGCGGTGTTGGGCAGCAGGGTGTATTGCTCGGGCGGCAGGTAGTCGAGCAGATTGGGCTCGCCGGGGTTCTGACCGAGGTTGGTGCGGCGGATCGCCACGGTCACGATCTCGGCGCCGCTGGCGGCGATGGCCGTGCGGGTCTGCTCGAAGTCGCGGTATTTGCCCGTGCCGACGAGCAGGCGGGAGCGATAGGATTGTCCGGCGATGACGAGGGGTGCGTTGGCGGTCATGGGAGAGTGCGGGAAAAAAATCGGGAGTGGGGGGCTGGGCCTGGACGGCCGGCACGCGGGCGCGCCAACCGGGTAGAGGGACGGGTCTGCGCCGGGCGGGCGACGGCCTCCGGCAAGGCCGGGCAGGCGCCGCCCGGCCAGGGGCTCGGCAGCGGCCGCCCGCCGCCTGGAAGGCGGACGGGAGCGGCGGAGCGGCCGGGTTGGCAGAGCTTTCCTAGGCGCGATGATAAATCTCCGCGCCCTTGCGCACGAATTCCATCGATTTTTCGTGCATGCCCTGTTCGCGGGCGGCGGCGACATCCAGGCCCTGGCGGCTGGCGTAGTCGCGGACTTCCTGGGTGATCTTCATGCTGCAGAAGTGCGGCCCGCACATGGAGCAGAAGTGTGCCACCTTCATGGAGTCCTTGGGCAAGGTTTCGTCGTGGAAGTCCTTGGCGGTGTCGGGATCGAGGCCGAGATTGAACTGGTCTTCCCAGCGGAACTCGAAGCGGGCCTTGGACAGCGCATTGTCGCGGATCTGCGCGCCGGGATGGCCTTTGGCCAGGTCGGCGGCGTGGGCGGCGATCTTGTAGGTGATGATGCCATCCTTGACGTCTTTTTTGTTGGGCAGGCCCAGGTGCTCCTTGGGCGTGACATAACACAGCATGGCCGTGCCGTACCAGCCGATATTGGCGGCGCCGATGCCCGACGTAATGTGATCATAGCCCGGCGCGATATCGGTGGTGAGCGGCCCCAGGGTGTAGAACGGCGCTTCGTGGCAATGCGCCAATTGTTCGGTCATGTTCTCGCGGATGCGCTGCAGCGGCACGTGGCCAGGCCCTTCGATCATGACCTGCACATCGTGCTGCCAGGCCACCTGGGTGAGCTCGCCCAGCGTGCGAAGTTCGGCGAACTGGGCTTCGTCGTTGGCGTCGTAGATCGAGCCGGGGCGCAAGCCGTCGCCCAGCGAGAAGCTGACGTCATAGGCCTTCATGATCTCGCAGATGTCCTCGAAATGCTCGTAGAGGAAGCTTTCGCGGTGATGCGCCAGACACCACTTGGCCATGATCGAACCGCCTCGCGAGACGATGCCGGTCATGCGGTTGGCGGTAAGCGGCACGTAGGCCAGGCGCACGCCCGCATGGATGGTGAAGTAATCCACGCCTTGCTCGGCCTGCTCGATGAGCGTATCGCGGAAGATCTCCCAGGTGAGTTCCTCGGCTTTACCGTCCACCTTTTCCAGCGCCTGGTAGATGGGCACCGTGCCGATCGGCACCGGACTGTTGCGGATGATCCACTCCCGGGTTTCATGGATGTGCTTGCCGGTGGAAAGGTCCATCACCGTATCGCCGCCCCAGCGGATGGACCAGGTCATTTTCTCGACCTCCTCGCCGATCGACGAGGTGACCGCGCTATTGCCGATATTGGCGTTGACCTTGACCAGAAAGTTGCGGCCGATGATCATCGGTTCGCTTTCGGGGTGGTTGATATTGGCGGGAATGATGGCGCGGCCGCGCGCCACTTCGGCGCGCACGAACTCCGGTGTGATGTGTTCGGGGATGGCGGCGCCGAAGGATTCGCCGGGGTGTTGCCGCAGCAGCAGCTCGGCCATGCGCTCGCCGCGCTGGCCGGTGGCGCGCAAGGATTCCACATAATGTTCGCGGCGCAGGTTTTCGCGGATCGCGACGTACTCCATTTCAGGCGTAACGATGCCTTGGCGGGCGTAATGCATTTGCGTGACGTTGCGGCCCGGGCGGGCGCGGCGCGGCTGGCGCGCCAGTTCGAAGCGCATGGCCGCCAGCGCCGGATCGGACAGGCGCTCGCGGCCATAGGCGCTGCTGGGGCCGGCAAGCCCTTCGGTATCGCCGCGCTCTTCGATCCAGCCGGCGCGCATGGCGGGCAGGCCGCGGCGGATGTCGATGCTGGCGTCGGGATCGGTGTAGGGGCCGCTGGTGTCGTAAACGGTGACCGGAGGGTTGGCCTCGCCGCCAAAGGCCGTGGGCGTGTCGGATTGCTGGATCTCGCGAAACGGTACGCGGATGTCGGGGCGCGAGCCCTCGACGTAAACCTTGTGCGAGCGCGGCAGCGCCGCCACCGCCGCGGTGTCGACCTGCGCCGTGGCGGCGAGAAACTTGGGATTGGCGTTCATGGAAGCTCCTTCAGAACAAAAATGAGAGGAGCCGAAAGAGAGGAGAGAAGAAGCGCCATGGAAACATGGCACTGAAGCGCTCCCTGTTTCGGCATTATCCGTACAGGTACGAAGGGTGTCATCTCACCCCGCGATGCGCCGGCCGTGCCGGTGCGCGCGAGGACCCCTGCGGTTCCAGCCGGCAGTATATCGGCATGCGCGGGCCGCGGGCCAGCCCGCCGCCGCAATCCCGCCGCCGCAATCCCGCCGCGGGCGGTATGATGCTGGCATTGAACGCATGACTGCAGCATGAGCTCCCCCTCGTCTTGTCCCGCGCCCGCTTCGCTCTGGTCTCTCGCGCTCCAGCAGTCGCCCACGGGCTTCGCCCTGCTCGACACCGAGGGCGGCGTCATCTTGGCCAATGAGTCGCTGGGCCGCATGCTCGGCTTGCCCGCCAGCCAGCTCACGGGCCGGAAGTTGGCCGGATTCCTGGAAGAAACCGCGGCAAACGGCCAGACGCCCACAAGTCTGTTGCAAGCGGCGCGCAAAGCGGCCACCGATTGCGAGCTTCGCTTGCGTATCGATGGCCAGCCGTCGCGCTGGGTGTTGCTCTCGCTGGCCAGCTTGCACGGAATGGCACCCGCCGAGTTCCTGGCGCAAGTGCAGGATATCGAGGCCCGCAAGCGCGCTGAGATCCTGCAGACCGAGCACGTGGCCAGCTTGCGCGCGGCCTCGGGCGAACTACAGCGCGAACTGCATCGCGTCTGGGCCCATGATGCCCTCACGGGCTTGCCGAACCGCACCAGTTTCGAGGTCGAGTTGGCCGCGATTTCCAGCGGGGCGCGGGCCGGCGACAGCGAGCGTGCCCTGGTTTTCCTCGGTCTCGACCGCTTCAAGGTAATCAACGATACGGCGGGCCACGATGTGGGCGACGCCTTGCTGCGCTACGTGGCGCAATGGCTGCGGCGGCGCTTGCCCGCGGGGGATCTGCTGGCCCGCCTGGGGGGCGATGAATTCGCCCTGCTGATGCATCGCGATCTGGAGTCCGCCGAACGCTGGGTCAAGCAGTTGCTGCGCGAGCTCGCGGCCAGGCCATTCGTGTGGCAAGGGCGCCGCTACGACGTGAGCGCAAGCGCCGGCATTGCCGCCGCTGGCGCCGGCACCGAGTCGGTCCCGGTGTTGATGGGGCATGCCGATGTCGCCTGCTATGCGGCCAAGGCCGCAGGCCGCAACCGGGTCTGCGTGTATCGTCCGGGTGAGATCGAGGCACTCGAGCGCCATCGCGAGCTCCAGGTGGTGTCGGCGTTGCGCCAAACCCTCGAGAGTGATCGCGGCGTGCTCTATGCCCAGCGCATCGTGGCCTCGGATCGCAGCGATGAACAACGCTTCGAGATCCTGGTGCGCATGCTCGACGAGCAGGGCGTGTTGCAGCCGCCCGTTTCCTTCATCCCGGCCGCGGAGCACTACGACCGGATGATGCTCATCGATCGCTGGGTGTTCGAGACCGTGTTGTTGCGGCACGGCAAAGACCTGGCGCAACTGCCCGGCTTGGTGCTGCATCTCAATATATCGGCCAATTCGCTGAACGATCGCGGTTTTTTGGCCTGGATGCAGCAGTTGCTGCGCGAGACGCCGGTGCCCGCCGGACGCCTGGTTTTCGAAGTGACCGAAACCGCGCTGATCGGCAACCTCGCACACGCCGCCCAAACCACGCACCGGCTGCGTGAGCTGGGCTGCGGCGTGGCGCTCGACGATTTCGGGATCGGGCTCAGCTCGTTCAATTACCTTCGCACCTTTCCGGTGAATTTCGTCAAGATCGATGGCAGTTTCATCCAGCGCATGCCGCACAGCGTGGTCGATCTGCGCATCGCGCGCGCCATCCACGACATTGCGCAGGTGCTGGGAGCCCGGACCATCGCCGAAGCCGTGGAGAGCGCCGAGGTGTTCGAACTCGTGGCCACCAGCGGCATTCACTACGCCCAGGGCTTCGGCCTCCACCACCCCGAGCCGTTTGCCGATGTGCTCGCTGGCTTGCGGGGCCGGGGCACCCCACCGGCCTGAAGGCTTGGGTACTCGCCCGGAATTGGGTTAACCTTAGGGTTTACCCCAAAATCGGACTTGGCCTGAAGGGGTGGAGAGTCCGCAGGCCACCAGAGTCGGAGCCATGCGTTTTCAAGACTGGATCAATCCTTACGCCACCACCCGCTTGCCGGTATTCGCCCGCAACGTGGTCGCCACCTCGCAGCCCCTGGCCGCCCAGGCCGGACTGCGAGTGCTTGCGCAGGGCGGCAATGCCGTCGATGCGGCCATCGCGGCGGCCGCCACGCTGGCCATTACCGAACCCGTCGGCAATGGGCTGGGCGCCGATGCCTTTGCCTTGGTCTGGGATGGCGCGCGGTTGCATGGCCTGAATGCCTCGGGGCCGTCGCCGTCGGCCTGGAGCCCGGCATATTTCCAGCGCAAGCATCGCGGGCGATTGCCGGAGCGTGGCTGGGACAGCGTCACGGTGCCGGGCGCGGTGGCAGGCTGGGCGGCCCTGCACGAACGCTTTGGCCGCCTCGACTTCGAAGCCGTATTGGCTCCGGCCATCGAATATGCCGAGCGCGGTTTCGCGGTGTCGCCGGTGGTACAGCAAAAATGGGCGGCGCAAGTCGATATCCTGCGGGATTATCCCGGCTTCGCCGAGCATTTCCTGCCGTTTGGCCGTGCGCCCGAGGTGGGCGAGCGTTTTGTGCTGAAAGACGCCGCGGCCACTTTGCGGCGCATCGCGCAGAGTCGCGGCCGCGACTTCTATGAAGGCGCCACGGCGCATAAGCTGGTGGCCCATGCCCAGGCCCACGATGCAGCGCTGGGGCTCAACGATTTGCGAAGCTACCAGCCCGAATGGGTAACCCCCATCGGCCGCGATTTCCGGGGGCATACGGTGCACGAGCTACCGCCCAACGGTCAAGGTCTGGCGGCACTGATCGCTCTCGGCATTCTCGAGCATTTCGATATCACGCAACGGCCGGTGGACCATCCGGCCACCCAGCATCTCATGGTCGAGGCCATGAAACTGGCGTTCGCCGATGTCTATGCCCACGTCAGCGATCCGCGCGTGGTGGCCGTCGATCCTGCGATCTTCCTGGAGGATGCCTATTTGGCCGAGCGTGCGAGATTGATCGATCCACAGCGCGCCCAAACCTACACCACGGGCCGGGCGCCGGCCGGCGGTACCGTCTATCTCACCAGCGCCGACCAAAGCGGCATGATGGTGAGTTTCATCCAATCCAATTATCTGGGGTTCGGGTCCGGCGTGGTCGTGCCCGGAACCGGCGTCAGCCTGCAGAACCGCGGTTTCGGCTTTACCGCCGAGCCTGGCCACCCCAACCAGGTGGCGGGCGGCAAGCGGCCATTCCACACCCTGATCCCCGCCTTCGTCACGCGCCAGGGGGCGCCGGTCATGAGCTTTGGCATCATGGGCGGCAATATGCAGCCGCAAGGCCAGCTACAGGCGCTGGTGCGCATGCTGGCGTTTGGCCAGCAGCCCCAGGCCGCTTGCGACGCGCCGCGCTGGAAATGGAATTCCGGGCTTTGTCTGGATGTCGAAGCCGGCCTGTCGGCGCATGTGGCCGAAGGCCTGCAGGCGCGGGGCCATCATCTCCGGGCTTCCGAGCTCGACGTCCAGGACTTCGGCTCCGGCCAGTTCGTCTGGCGTCTTGGCGATCCCGCGGTCGAAGGTTATGTGGCCGCTTCCGACAGCCGCCGCGATGGCCTGGCGGCGGGGTTCTGAGTCGGTGGTCGCCATTGTGGTTTACGATAGCGGCAGAGCCCGGCGCGGCGCACCAAGCTTTGGTGGCCGCGTTCGGGTACCCCTAGCCACCAAAACCGATCCTGAACGTCCCTGGGCGGCCAACGCCCGAGCGCTCATCCGGCGATGATTCCGACATGCTAGAAGACCTCGATCTCCTGTCCGACCGCATCCGGCAGCTCACGCAGTTGCTCGACGGCGCCCATGCCGAGCACCAGGCGCTGGCCCAAAGGCTTGAACACGCCCAGGCCGACAACCAGCGCCTGCGCGCCCTGCTGGCGATGGCGCGCGACCGCGTCGATAACGTGCTCACGCGCTTGCCCGACCCCGACGCTCCCCCTCCATCCCAAACCGCTGCGGAGGCTGGCCATGGAACGGCTTGACGTCACCATTCTCGAACGCGAGTACTCGTTCGCTTGCGCGCCCGAAGGGCGGGAAGCCCTCCTGGCGGCGGCTCAGCACGTCGATCGCACGATGCGCAAGCTGCGCGAGCAGAACAAGACAGGCACGAGCGCCGAGCGCATCGCCATCATGGCTGCCGTGCAACTGGCCGCCGAGCTGCTGGCCACCCCTGTGGGCCAGGGTAACGAAGGCGATTTTGCATTGGGCGACTACAAGCGTAAAATCGAGGTACTGCAGCAGATGGTGGATGGCGCATTACAGCGCTACGGCAACCTGGCGCAAGCCGAAGCCGATACGGCGCCCGAGGGCAAGCAGCCCGAACAAGCGCCGCTTCTTCCCACCTGATGCGGCGGTGGCCGGCGCGCTCCGCGTGCCGGCTCCGAATCCGGGGGTTGTGCCGCCGCACCACGGCACAATCCCGACCCTTTTCCCTGCGGTGTTCGTGACTGGCCATAGATCCTGTTCCAATATCATGGCAAAGGTTGCGGAAAAATTCTTGCGCTGGTGTGATCGCCCTTCGTGGGCGAACCCGATGCGCAAGTGACTGCGACCACTTGAACCTTTCGGTTCAGGATGCCGGCCTGACGGCACAGGCGGGGAATCTTACCAACCAAGCGCCAGATCCTTAACGGGATCTGGCGCTTGGCTTTGGATATTCGAACCTCAGCCTTCGGCTGGCTCGCCGTCATCCCAGGACACATCGGTGGGAATATCCGGCGTACCCATCAGCACCTGCAGCGTATCGAGTAGCGCCGTCGCCTGTTCGTGCGTGAGGGGCGCCAGCACGCTTTCCTGGTGGCGCAGCGCCAGGTCGCACAGGCGCTGGGCCAGTGTCGTGCCATGTTCGGTAAGCCGGACCCGGGTTTGGCGCCGGTCGTCTTCCTCGCGGGTGCGCTGGACCAGGCCGTCGCGCTCCAGGCGGTGCACCAGTTTGCTGAGGGTAGGCTGCTTGGTGATGGTGAGATAGGCCAGGCGGCCGATGGTCTCGCCCTCGCTGCCCAGCAGGCTGCTGAGCACTCGCCACTCGGTGACGGTAAGGCCGGCGGCGCGCACCTGGGCATGGAACTCTTCCGAAATCCGGTAGCTGGCCTGCGCCAGCAGGAACGCCAGGTAATGATCGACGAAGCGGCCCTGGCCCGCCGCCTCCGCCGCGAAGCGGCGGGCGGCACGAGGCAGAGTGGGCGGGAACGCGGGATGGTTTTGGTTCATGGGCTGCAACGCTAAGTGATACGAGGGATTCCCCGCATCGTTTCGCTGAGTCGCTCCCGATCCGCTGCGGGATGAGGGGGAGCGGTGTGGGTGGTGCAAAGGATCTAGGGTAAACCCCTGCTTTTCAGAGGCGGCCCTGACATGCTAACGTGAGTTATGCATGAAATTTCATGTTTATTGCCACGGCATTCGGCGGTACAGTAATGTACCAACGCGCCTTCCTGCAAGGAGCACACATGTCACACAGCCAGCGTTACCGCAGTGATCCCGCTGCCATCAGGGCTTTGGTGCGGGATACCGAAGTCCATAAAGATATCTTCATCGATCCCGAGCTCTTCCAGCTCGAGATGGAGCGCTTGTTCACGCGCACCTGGATCTATGTGGGCCACGATAGCCAGATACCCAAACCGGGCGATTTTTTCACCACCACGGTGGGCGACCAGGCCGTGGTCATGGTGCGCCATACCGATCAATCGGTACGCGTGCTGATCAATCGCTGCGCGCACAAGGGCGTGCAACTGGTGACCGAGCCTCAGGGCAACACGGGCCGCTTCTTCCGCTGCCCCTACCATGCCTGGACGTTCAAGACCGACGGCAGCCTGCTTGGCGTGCCGTTGCGCAAGGGCTACGAGAACACCGGTTTCGACGACACCGAAGCCAAGCTGGGCATGCCTGAAGTCAAGGCCGTGCACAACCATCGCGGCTTCGTGTTCTGTCGGCTGGCCCCGGAAGGCGAGAGTTTCGAAGAGTTCTTCGGTGAATCGCTGTCCACGCTCGACAACATGGTCGACCGCTCTCCCGAGGGCAGGCTGGAGGTGGCCGGCGGCGTCTACCGCTACATCCACCGCTGCAACTGGAAGATGCTGGTCGACAATCAAACCGATACCTGTCACCCGATGGTGGCGCACGAATCCTCCGCCGGCACCGCCGTCAAAGTGTGGGAGGAGGCGCCCGAGGGCACGCCCAAGCCGATGGCGGTCGAGCTCTTCGCGCCCTTCATGTCGCCCTATGATTTCTACGAGAACATGGGGATCCGGGTGTGGCAGAACGGCCATGGCCACACCGGCGTGACCAACTCCATCCACGCCGCCTATTCGGGTATCGAGGGCTACGTGGAGCAAATGGAAGAGGCCTATGGCAAAGAGCGCGCGCACCAGATCCTGAACGACGTGCGCCACAATACCTGCTACTACCCCAACATCATGGTCAAGGGGCCGGTCCAGACCCTGCGCATCTTCAAGCCGCTCGCGGCCGACCGCACGCTGGTGGAGTCGTGGACCTTCCGCCTGGTTGGCGCGCCCGACAAGCTGCTCGAGCGAACCATCATGTACAACCGCCTGATCAACGCGCCCACTTCGGTGGTCGGCCACGACGACCTCGAAGTCTATGAGCGTGGGCAGGCCGGCCTCAATACACGCTACCGCGACTGGGTCAACGTCGCGCGGCTCTACGAGCCCGGCGAAGAAGAACGCAGGAACTACGTCACCAACGGTACCAGCGAGGGCCTGATGCGCAGCGAATATCGCGCCTGGGCTCGCTACATGACGCTGGAGGAAGGCGAGGCGGAAACGCCCTTGGCCGCCTCGGGCGCGAGTTCTCCCTCCGGGAGGGAGTCGCAAAGCGACAGGAGGGCAGTCCAATGAGCGCGCCAAACGACAACGACCTGATCGACTTCGTCTACCACGAAGCGCGCATGCTCGATGAGCGCCGTTACGAAGAGTGGCTGGATCTCTACGCCGAGGATGCCTATTACTGGATGCCCTTGGCACCCGGCCAGGAAGATCCGCTCCTGCATGCCTCGCTGCTCTATGAAGACAAACTGCTGCTGCGCGTGCGGGTCGAGCGGCTGCTGGGTCAACGCACCTACTCGCAGCAGCCACACAGCCGCGGGCATCGCCTGTTGCAGCGACCGTGGATCGATCGGGAGCACCCCGAGTCCGACCCGGCCGCCGGTCGCCACATCGTGCGCACCTCGTTTCATTACGTCGAGACCCGTGGCGACGACCAAACGCTGTATGCTGGCTGGGCTACCCATCATCTAGTGTGGCAGGATCGTCTGCGCATCCGCCTCAAGCGTGTCGATCTCGTCAACTGCGATGCGGCGTTTGCCAATATCCAGTTGTTCCCGTAATTCATCGTTTTTTGGCGTCCCGATGCCGGTGTTGCCGCAAGGCCCGCGCCGGCATCGGGGCGTCGCCGATTCCAGGAGTTCGCTTGGCTGCCACCGTTCACCAGGCGTTTCGCGCCACCGCCGCGAAATGGCCCCAACACCCGTTTTTGTGCATCCTCCCCGAAACCGCCCAAGTCTATGGCGTCGAGCCGGGAGAGCTAACCTACGCCGAGGCTGACGCTCGCATCGAAGCACTGCGTGGTGCCTATGCCGCGGCGGGCTATGGCCATGGCCACCGGGTCGGTCTATTGCTTGAAAACCGTCCGGCGTTTTTCTTGCACTGGTTTGCCCTCAATGCGCTGGGCGTGTCGGTGGTGCCCATCAATGGCGATCTTCGCGCCTCCGAGCTGCAATACCTGATCGGCCACTCCGAGGTGGCTCTGATCGTCGCCTTGCCGCGCCGCCACGCCGACCTGGCCGAGGCCGCCGCCACCACCGGTCGCGAGGTACGCATCTGCGGCCCCGATGACGCACCATCGCAAGCGCCCTTCGCGCCGCCGCTGGCCGATACCGAGCCAGGCGAAATGACCGAATGCGGCCTGCTCTATACTTCCGGCACCACGGGGCGTCCCAAGGGCTGCATCCTGCCCAACCAATACTATCTGCACTGCGGCCACTGGTACGCCAATATCGGGGGCCTGGCATCGCTCATCCCCGGTGCCGAACGCATGCTCACGCCGCTCCCCCTGGTGCACATGAATGCCATGGCTTGCTCGACCATGGCGATGGTCGTCACCGGCGGCTGCCTGATTCCGCTCGATCGCTTCCATCCCCGTTCGTGGTGGCAAAGCGTGCGCGAGTCGCGAGCCACGATCGTGCATTACCTCGGCGTGATGCCCGCCATCCTGTTGCAGGCGCCGGTGTCGCCCGACGACGATCAACACCAGGTGCGCTTTGGTTTTGGCGCCGGTGTCGACCGTACCCTGCACCAGGTATTCGAAGACCGCTTCGGTTTCCCGCTGCTCGAAGCCTGGGCCATGACCGAAACCGGGTCCGGCGCCGTGGTCATCGCCAACCGCGAGCCGCGCCATGTCGGCAGCAACTGCTTCGGCATCGAAGAGCCCGAAGTGCAGGTGCGCATCGTCAAGGACGACGGCCAGGAGGCCGGGGCGGGAGAACCGGGAGAATTGCTGGTGCGGCGCGCCGGCGACAATCCGCGCTATGGCTTCTTCAATGGCTACCTGAAAGATGAAGGCGCCACCGCCGAGGCCTGGGCGGGCGGCTGGTTCCATACCGGCGACATCGTGCGCCGCGATGCCGACGGCGCCCTGCGCTTCGTCGATCGCAAGAAAAACGTGATCCGGCGCAGCGGCGAGAACATCGCCGCGGTGGAGGTGGAAAGCGCGTTGCAGCATCATCCGCAGGTCAAATCGGTGGCCGTGGCCGCCGTGCCCGACCCGGTGCGGGGCGACGAAGTCCTGGCTTGCATCGTGCCGATCAGCATGCCGGTCAATGGCACCGCCCGTGAGGCGGCGGCGCAAGAGCTCGTGCAGTGGGCGCTGGGCCAACTGGCCTACTACAAGGTGCCGGGCTATGTGTCTTACCTCGACGCGCTGCCGCTCACGGCCACCAACAAGATCCAGCGCGGCGAACTCAAGACCCTGGCCCAGAAGCTGCTGGACGAAGACCAGTGCATCGACACGCGATCCTTGAAGAAGCGCCAGGGAGATCCTCAGTGAGCGCGACCCGTACCCGTTCGCGCAAAACCGCCGCCACTGCCCAAGCTGCCGCGACTCCTGAAATTACGACCGCCGCCAGGGCTGCGGCCGTGGCCGGTACTGCACGCCGGCCGCGCGCCGGCTACGAAGGCATCGCGGTGGTCGCTCCGGTAACCATCCCCTACGCGCGCTATTCGCCCAAGGCCGCCCATTGGTGGCTGGGCCGCGCCTTGGGCCAGTTGATCGCCGAGTCGGGCGTGGCCAAGGCCGAGATCGACGGCATGTGCGTCTCCAGCTTTACGCTGGCGCCCGACACCGCCGTAGGCCTGACCCAGCACCTGGGCATGTCGCCGCGCTGGCTCGACCATATTCCCATGGGCGGCGCCAGCGGCGTGGTGGCGCTGCGCCGCGCCGCGCGCGCGGTGCAGGCCGGCGATGCCGAGATCGTGGCCTGCCTGGCGGGCGACACCAATCACGTCGATTCCTTCCGCAACACCCTGAGCCAGTTCTCGCGCTTCGCCCAGGACGGCGTGTATCCCTATGGCGCGGGCGGCCCCAACGCCAGCTTCGCCCTGCTCACCCGGCAGTACATGAACACCACGGGCGCGACCCGCGAGGATTTTGGCAAGCTGTGCGTGGCGCAGCGCGATAACGCGCTGCGTTTTCCGTATGCGCTGATGAAAAAGCCGCTCACGCTGCAGCAATACCTCGATGCCAGGGTGATCACCGACCCCATCCATCTGTTCGATTGCGTGATGCCCTGTGCCGGCGCCGACGCCTTCCTGGTCATGACCGAAGACCGCGCGCGCAAGCTGGGCCAGCCCTGGGCGCGCGTGCTCGGCACCATCGAGCGCCACAACGCTTTTCCCGATGATCCCATCCAGTACCGCGGCGGCTGGGCGATGGACGTGGACGATCTCTACGCCCAGGCCGGGGTGGGGCCGTCCGACATGGCGTTTCTGCAGGCTTACGACGACTATCCCGTCATCAATATGATGCAACTCGAAGATCTCGGTTTTTGCGCCAAGGGCGAGGCCCCGGATTTCGTGCGCGGCCACAGCTTCACCATCGAGGGCGATCTGCCCTTCAATACCAACGGAGGGCAACTGTCGGTGGGCCAGGCCGGCGCGGCCGGCGGCTACCTCGGCATGGTCGAGGCCCTGCGCCAGCTCACCGGCACCGCGGGCAACACCCAGGTCGCGGACGCGCGCTTTGGCGCCGTTAGCGGCTTCGGCATGATCAACTACGACCGCGGGCTGTGCACCGGCGCCGCGGTGCTGGCCCGGAGCGACGCATGAGTACCCGCCAGAAAACCGGCCGCGTTCGCGCGGGCGAGTCCAAGCCGGACGGCGCCGCCTCCGTGCCGCAGGCCGCCTCGAACCGCGGACAAGCCGCTCGCGCCAGGCGGGCTCCCCAGACAAGCCAGGCAGCCGGCCTACCGCAAGCCGCCATGGGCTCGGGCCGAGCCGCCTCCGATCCCGGAAGCGCTACGAGCCGCGAGGGTGCCATTCCGCCAACGACACCGGCCCTGCAGCGCCCGCCGCGCAAGAACCCGGTCGATCGCACCCGACAGCCCACCCTGCCGCCGGGCCTGCGCAGCCGCACGGCCATGGGCCTGGCGGCGGCCGCCGCCGAGGGCCGCTTCGCCCTGCAGCGCTGCGCTCGCTGCGACACCGTGCAATATCCGCCGCGCGAGGTCTGCGTCAATTGTTTGTCAGAACATTTGCATTGGCGCGATATTTCACCCAAGGGCCGGCTGTTGGTCAGCACCACGCTGCATCACAGCAATGACCCCTATTTTCGCGAACGCCTGCCCTGGCGTACCGGTACCGTGCAGCTCGACGCCGGCCCCATGGTGGTGGCGCACATCCATGGCGAGTGCGCCGATGGCGAAGCCGTGCGCATGGCGCTGAAGCTGGATCGCGCCGGCCAGGCCGTGATGGTGGCGCTGCCTCCCAAGCCCTCCGAACACATGCAGGACGACAAGGTGATTCGCGAGATGTCCAGTGATCCGAAGTTCCGCCGCGTGCTCGTCACCGATGGCAAATGCGCCACCGGCCTGGCGATGGTGCCGGCGCTGTTGGCCGCTGGCGCCACCCAGGTGTTCATCGGCGACCCGCAACCCTGGCGGCGATCAGCGGCCTTCGAGGCGCTGTTGGCCGATTCGCGGGTCAAGGCCTTCGATCTCGACGTCACCGATGGCGATTCCATCCTCAAGGTGGCCGGCGCCATCGGCGGCAAGGTCGACATCCTCGTCAACACCGCCGACCACGAACGCGACGGAGGCCTGATGCAGTTCCGCGACGTCAACGTGGCGCGCGATATGTTCGACGTCAAGTGCCTGGGCCTGATGCGCCTGGCGCAGGTGTTCGGCGGCGCCATGTGCGGCCGCGCCGCCGATGGCGTGAACAGCGCCGTGGCCTGGGTCAATCTGTTCTCCATTCATGCCCAGGCCAATCTGCCGGCGCGCGGTGTCTGGTCGGCGGCGCACGCCGGGGCACTGTCGATGAGTCAGAGCCTGCGCAGCGAGTTCCGCCCCGCCGGCCTGCGCGTGGTGCATGTGTTCCATGGCCCGCTCGACCACGAGTGGGAGCAGCGCACGCCGCCGCCCAGAGTGGCGCCGGCCGCCGTGGCCAAGGCCGTGGTGCAGGCCCTGCGCGATGGCCTGGAAGATATTGACGTGGGCGATGTGGCCAAGGAGCTGCGCGAGCGCCTGGCCGACAACCCCAAAGCCCTCGAACGCGAACTTGGAGTGTCGTAAATGACTACTACCCTGGAAGACGTCGCGGCGCCCGCCGGCGCCACCAACGCGGTGCTGGCGCAGTTCATGACCGAATTGCTGTCTGGCCGCATCCGCCTGGTCGACCTCACCGAAACCCTCACGCCGGAGTTTCCCACCATCGTCCTGCCGCCGGAGTTCGGCCAGGCCTGGCCGTTCCGCATCGAGGAGATCTCGCGCTACGACGAGCGCGGGCCGGCTTGGTACTGGAACAACTTTTCCTGCTCCGAGCACACCGGTACGCACTTCGATGCCCCGGTGCACTGGATCAGCGGCCGCGACCAGCCCGACAATACCGTGGATACCATCCCGATCGAGGCCTTCATCGCCAGCGCCTGCGTGATCGATTGCTCGGCCGAGAGCCGCGATAATCCCGACTTCCTGCTTACCATCGACTTCGTCGAACAGTGGGAAGCCCGGCACGGCCGCATCCCGCCGCGCTCGTGGGTGCTGATGCGCACCGATTGGTCCAAGCGCGAGAAGCCGCGCGATTATCTCAACATGCAGGACGACGGCGCCCACTCGCCGGGGCCCGACGGCGCCGTGGTGCCCTGGCTGATCCGCGAACGCAACGTGCACGGCTTTGGCACCGAGTCGGTGGGCACCGATGCGGGCCAGGCGCAGCATCTGGATCCGCCGTACCCCTGCCATTACTTCATGCACGGCAATAACCGCTACGGCTTGCAGTGCCTCACCAACCTGGATCAGCTACCGCCGCAAGGGGCGGTGATCTTCTCCGCGCCGCTCAAGATCCGCAGCGGTTCGGGAAGCCCGCTGCGCGTGCTGGCCCTGGTGCCGCGAGCCGCCTGACCCGACGCCCGCACGCCGTTTCGACGCTGTACATGCGTAGGCTCCGCCGCCCGGGGGGCCAAGCCGGGCGTGGTGCGAACCGTGCCGAAGAACCTCCGATTGGCGGCGGAGAGGCTTCGGCCGACAGACCGGCGTTCTTCACCGTCCTACCGAAGGAGTCTTTATGGAATCACGCAACGTCGCCATCGTTACCGGTGGCAGCACCGGCATCGGCGCCGAAATCTGCCGCAATTTGCTGGAGTCGGGCTACGAAGTCGTGTCGATGGCCCGCCGGGATCCCGACTGGCAGCATCCCCGCCTGCATTCGATCCAGGCCGATCTGCTCGATCCCGAGGCCACCGCGGCCGCCGCGGCCGAAGCCGCGCGCCGCTTCGAGGTTACCCACCTGATCCACAACGCCGGGGTGATCTGGCCCAATCTGCTGGCCGACGTCAAGCTCGAAGAGCTGCATGGGCTCACCCAACTGCACCTGGGCGCCTGCATCACGCTGGCCCAGGCCGTGCTGCCCGGCATGCGCGAGCGCCAGTTCGGCCGCATCGTTCTGCTATCGTCGCGCGGCGCGCTCGGCCTGCAAACGCGCACCGCCTATTCCGCCACCAAGGCCGGCATGATCGGCATGGCCCGCACCTGGGCGCTGGAGCTGGCACCTGAAGGCATCACGGTCAACGTGGTGGCGCCGGGGCCGATCAAGACCGATATGTTCCATGAGGTGGTACCCGATGGCAGCGAGCGCGAGGCGCGCATCGCCGCCGGCATCCCGGTGGGCCGTGTCGGCCGCGCCGACGACGTCGCCCGCGCGGTGGCGTTCTTCTCCGATCCGGCCAACACCTTCGTCACCGGTCAGGTGCTGTATGTGTGCGGCGGCGCGAGTGTCGGTACACTGGTGATCTGATCGCCGGCCAGCCGTTCGCCTCCCAGGCCCCTGCTGGCGCGATCCCGGCGGCATTGCCGCCGGCCACGCTCAGCGCCCAGGAGGCTTTATGCGGGTATTCCGGATCACTGGTCTTGCCGCCGCCATGGCGGCCCTATTGCTAACGACGGCTCCCGCCGCCGCCCACGAACGTCCGCGCGGCGAACATCGCGAGCGTCCCGCCACGCTGACCTTGCAGGCGGCGGCCAGCTCCGAGGTGATGCAGGATAGCGTGGTCATCACGCTCGCCACCGAACTCGAAGCCGCCGACCAGGCGGAGGCGGCGTCCCGCCTCACCGAGCAACTGAACAAGACGCTGGAGCAAGCCGGCAAGCCGGACGGCATCCGCGTGCGCAACGGCGCCTGGCGAGTCTGGCCCAGCACCGATCGCGACGGCCGCATCACCGCCTGGCGCGGACGGGCCGAGGTGGTACTGGAGTCGCGCGACATCGCCGCCGCCGCCGCGCTGGCGGGTCGCCTGGCGCCGATGATGGCGATTGCTTCGGTAAGTTTCGATCTGTCGCCCGAGGCCCGCGCCGCCGAGGAGCAGCGCCTGCTGCACGAAGCCGCCGATGCCTTCCGTCAGCGCGCCGCCGACGCCGCCAAGGCCTTCGGCTTCGAGGGCTATCGCATCCGCAGCCTCAATCTGAGCGGTGATGGCCTGATGGTGATGCCCAAGGCCGAAGGCCTGATGATGATGCGGGCGGCGGCGGCCACCGCCGATGCCGCGCCGCCCCGCCTGGAGCCGGGCGAAACTACGGTATCGCTGTCGGTACAGGGCGAGGTTGCCTTGCGGCCCAGCCCAGCACCAGCGCGCCGGCAATGATCATCGGCACCGACAGCCACTGGCCCATGCTCAGGCCGCCGGCCAGCAGGCCCAGGAAGCTGTCGGGTTCGCGGGTGAATTCCGCCACGAAGCGCAAAACCCCGTAGCCCACCAGGAAGGTGCCGCTGACCGTGCCCAGGCGGCGTGGCCGACGGGCCACCCACCAGACGATGGCGAACAGCAGCAGCCCTTCCAGGGCGAACTGGTACAGCTGCGACGGATGGCGCGCCAGGCCGTCGCGCGCCGCCGGAAACACCATGCCCCAGGGCACGTCGGTGACCCGGCCCCAAAGCTCGCCATTGATGAAGTTGCCCATGCGGCCCGCCGCGAGCCCCAGGGGCACCATGGGCACCACGAAATCGCCGACTTCGAAGGCGTGGTAGCCACGCCGCCAGGCAAAGAGCAGGAGGACTACAATGACTCCGATCAGGCCGCCATGGAACGACATGCCGCCTTCCCAGACGGCGAAGATCTCCAGCGGATGGCCCAGGTAGTAGGCGGGCTTGTAGAACAGCACATAGCCCAGCCGGCCGCCCAGCACCACGCCCAGGATGCCGTAGAACAGCACGTCTTCCAGGTCGCGCCGGGTCAGCCGGGTTACGCCGCGCGCGATCAGCCGCCGCCCCACCAGCCAGGCCAGCACGAAGGCCAGCAGATACATCAGGCCATACCAATGGATGGCCACGGGCCCCAGTTGCAGGGCAACCGGATCGAATTGGGGGTGGACGAGCATGGTCGGATCCGCGAGGCAAAAACTGTTCGATAATAACCGCTGGCGTCAATTCGCCATCCGCTTCATTCATTATCCATCGAGTCGCCGAAATGCCGCACAACGATCGCTCCAAGCACGTCACCCAGGGCGTGGCCCGCGCGCCCAATCGCGCCATGTACTACGCGCTGGGATACACCGAAGCCGACTTCGACAATCCCATGATCGGCGTGGCCAATGGCCATTCCACGATCACGCCTTGCAACGCCGGCCTGCAGCGCCTGGCCGATCGCGCGATCGAGTCGATACGCCAGGCCGGCGGCAACCCGCAAGTGTTCGGCACGCCCACCATTTCCGACGGCATGTCGATGGGCACCGAGGGTATGAAGTACTCCCTGGTGTCGCGCGAGGTCATCGCCGACTGCATCGAAACCTGCGTGCAGGGCCAATGGATGGACGGCGTGGTGGTGATCGGCGGCTGCGATAAAAACATGCCGGGCGGCATGATCGCGTTGGCCCGCACCAATGTGCCGGGCATCTACGTGTATGGCGGCACCATCAAGCCGGGGCGCTACCAGGGCAAGGATCTCACCATCGTGTCGGTGTTCGAGGCGGTGGGCGAGTACACCATGAAGCGCATGGACGCAGCCGAGTTCAAGGCCATTGAGCAATGCGCCATCCCCGGCAACGGTTCCTGTGGCGGCATGTATACCGCCAACACCATGAGTTCAGCCTTCGAGGCCATGGGCATGAGCCTGCCGTACTCCAGCACCATGTCCAATATCGACGACGAAATCGTCGATAGAACCGGCGAAGCCGCGCGCGTGCTGGTCGAGGCCGTCAAAAAAGGCATCAAGCCGCGCGACATCATCACCCGCGAGTCGATCGAGAACGCGGTGTCGGTCATCATGGCCACCGGCGGCTCCACCAATGCGGTGCTGCACTTCCTGGCAATCGCCCACGCCGCCGAGGTGGAATGGACGATCGACGACTTCGAACGCATCCGCCAGCGCGTGCCGGTGATCTGCGACCTCAAGCCCTCGGGCCAGTACGTGGCGACCGACCTGCACCAGGCCGGCGGAATTCCGCAGGTGATGAAGATCCTGTTCAACGCCGGGCTGTTGCATGGCGATTGCCTGACCATCACCGGCCAGACCATCGCCGAAGTGCTGGCCGACGTGCCCGATCAACCGCGCGCCGGCCAAAACGTGATCAGGCCGATCGACCAGGCGCTGTACGCCCAGGGTCACCTGGCCATCCTCAAGGGCAACCTGTCGCCCGAAGGCTGCGTGGCTAAAATCACCGGGCTCAAGAATCCCGTGATCACCGGGCCGGCGCGGGTATTCGATTCCGAAGACGACGCCATGACGGCGATCATGGCGCAGCAGATCACCCACGGCGACGTCGTCGTGATCCGCTACGAAGGCCCCAAGGGCGGGCCCGGCATGCGCGAGATGCTCGCGCCCACCTCGGCGCTCATCGGCCAGGGCCTGGGCGAAACCGTGGGCCTGATCACCGACGGCCGGTTTTCGGGTGGTACCTGGGGCATGGTGGTGGGCCACGTCGCGCCCGAAGCTTTCGTCGGCGGCCCGATCGCGCTCATCCAGGAGGGCGACTCGATCACCATCGACGCCCACCAGCGTCTGTTGCAGCTCAACGTTGCCGACGACGAGCTCACCCGTCGCCGCACCGCGTGGCAGCCCCGGGCGCCGCGCTACACCCGCGGCGTGCTGGCCAAGTTCGGCCGGCTCGCCAGCACCGCCAGCCGGGGCGCGGTCACCGATGCTTTCGAGGGCTGAGCGGATGGCGGTTTGGTTGGCTGTTTTGTTGTCGCTGCGCCAGCGGCAAGCGTGGGGGCCCGTCCCGTCGCCGGGCCGCCCCAAGGCGGGACAGCCCCCTCGGGGGGCAGCGCCGCCGCGTCAGCGGCAAGCGTGGGGGCCTATTCTTCTTGTATTGGCCGGCGGCATGGCCATGGCAGGCACCGCGCCGGTAAGCGCCGCGGACACCCACGGCGCCAAGCTGGCGCGCAGCAATGCCTGCCTGGCCTGCCACCAGATCGACGCGCGCCGCGTGGGGCCGCCGTTTCGCGAGATCGGCAAGCGCTATGCGGGCGCCGGCGATCCCGCCGCCACGATCGAGTATCTGGCCGGTACCATCCAGAACGGCGGGCGAGGGCGTTGGGGCGCGATTCCCATGCCGGCCCAGCCCAGGGTCAGTGATGCGGATGCCCGCGCGCTGGCGGAATGGATATTGAACATGGGCGAATAAGCCGCGACCGACTCTGGCTACGAATCCCCGCGAGGGCGGGGTTGCCGTGTGGAGAAACTGAATATGAACACGCAGTACGAAACCGCCATTCTGGGCGGTGGCTGTTTCTGGTGCACCGAGGCGGTGTTCCAGCGTTTGCAGGGCGTCGTGTCTGTGCGGCCCGGCTATGCCGGCGGGCCGGGTGCCAATCCCAGCTACGAGCAGGTTTGCAGCGGGCGTTCCGGGCATGTGGAGGTGATCGAAGTTACCTTCGACCCGGCGCGGATCTCGTTCGCGCAGTTGCTGCGGGTATTCTTCGCCACGCATGATCCCACCACGCCCGATCGCCAGGGCAATGATGTCGGCCCGCAGTACCAGTCGGCCATCTTCTGCCAGTCCGACGCACAATGCGAAACCGCCCGCGACATCATGGCCGAGCTGGAGCGCCAGGATGTGTTCGGCGCGCCCATCGTCACCAAGCTGTACGACGCCGCCCGCTTCTGGCCTGCCGAAGGCTATCATCACGACTACTTCAACCAAAACCCCTCCCAGGGGTATTGCCAGTTCATCATCGCTCCCAAAGTGGCCAAGTTGCGACACTCCTTCGCCCATCTGCTCACGCAACCGTGAACGTACGCAACCAGTACATCGTGCCCGGCATCGTCGGGTGCGCGCTGTTCATGCAGATGCTGGATTCCACGGTGGTGGCCACGGCGCTGCCCGCCATGGCGCACGCGCTCGACACCTCGCCGGTGCGCATGAACGTCGTCATCACCACCTATCTGCTGGCCGTCGCTATGTTCGTGCCGCTCTGCGGCTGGGCGGCCGATCGCTTCGGCGCGCGGCGCGTGTTCATGGCCGCCATCCTGCTGTTCACCGCGTCGTCGGCCTTCTGCGCCGTGGCCGGCTCGCTCACGCACCTGGTGTTGGGCCGTTTGCTGCAGGGCGTGGCCGGCGCCATGATGGTACCGGTGGGGCGGGTGATCCTGCTGCGGGCCGTGCCCAAGGCGGAACTGGTGCAGGCCATGTCCTTTCTGTCGATCCCGGCGCTGCTGGGGCCCATGGTGGGGCCGCCGCTGGGCGGCTTGCTGGTCACCTATGCGTCGTGGCATTGGATATTCCTGATCAACCTGCCGATCGGGGCCTTGGGGATCTGGCTGGTCCAGCGCTACATTCCGCGCCTGGAAGAGCGTTCGAAGGGCAAGCCGCTCGACTGGCGAGGCTTTCTGCTGACCAGCGGCAGCCTCGTCGCGGTGGTGTTTTCCGTCGAGGCGCTGGGCCACGGGCTACTCCATCCTTTGGTGAGCCTGGCGATCCTGGCGGGCGGCATCGGCCTGGCCTGGGGCTACTGGCGCTATGCGCGCGATCGATCTCAGGCCATCATCGATCTCCGCCTGCTGCGCATTCCCACCTTCCACATCGCCAATCTGGGCGGCAATTTATCGCGCTTCTCCATCGGTGCGCTGCCCTTTCTGCTCGTCATGCTCCTGCAGGAAGTCTTCGGCATGACGGCGCTGGCCGCCGGCATGATCACCTTCGTCGGCGCGGTCGGCGCCTTGTTGCTCAAGCTGGTGGCGGTGCCTCTCTTGCGCTGGCTCGGGTTTCGCCGCTCCTTGATGATCAACGCCATCACCACCGGGGCTTTTACCGCTGTCTGCGCATGGTTCACCCCGTCCACCCCGATCTGGGTCATGCTGGCCGTGCTGCTGCTGGGAGGTTTCTTCCGGTCCTTGCAGCTCACTTCGGTCAACACGCTGACCTATGCCGACGTGCCCCAGGAGGCGATGGCTCGCGCCAGCGCTTTCGCTTCGATGGCGCAGCAGGTCGGCATCAGCCTGGGGGTGGCGGTGGCGGCGGTCAGCCTCAATCTCAGTATGGCGTGGCGCGGCGCCTCGCAACTGGCGGCGATCGATGTCGCCGTGGGTTTCGTGGTAACCGGCCTGATAGTGGCGGCGTCGGCGCTGTTCTTCAGCCAGCTCGATCCGCAGGCCGGCGACGAGGTGTCGGGGCGCGGCGCCAGGCGGCGGGGCGCGAGCCAAGACGGGGACTGACAGGGCCCCTGGGGGAGGACTCGCCATGGGCGGCCAAGTCGGCCGGGACCAGGTGTCGTGGAGGCGATAAGGCTTTAGCGACCGACGGGCAGGCGGCTTCGGCCGGCCCGCCGGCGTTTGTCGTCACTCGCCCAAGCTTTGCGGGGCTGATGCGCCGCTCCTCATGAGCCGTCAAATGAAAAGACAGCCCCGGCGGGGCTGTCTTGCGCTGGGCCGAAGCCCAGGGAGGCGCGGCTTTTCAGTACACGCGCGGACCCGGCGGGCAGCGCAGGCCCATGTTCTGCTGGATGATCGCGCCATCCACGTGGTTGGTCAGACCGTCGTAGATGCCGTTGACCGGGAAGTCGTACACGCTGGACTTACCCCAGTCTTGGGCGATGCGGCTCCAGTTGGCCAGATCCTGGGCGTCGACCACGCCGTCGCGGTTGCCGTCGCCCGGGCATTCGGGCTCGGAGGACAGCAAGGTGTCGAGCTTGGCCAGCAGGTTGTCGTAGGCGCGCTGGGCGTCGGGGGCAAAAGGTGGGGTCAGTTCCAGTCCCGCACTGTCGAGCAGTGGATTGGGCACGTCTTGGTTGATCCGGTAGAACTCCTCGGTCTCGATCAGGCCGATGGTATTGGTTTCCGGATCGTAATGCTGCGCCGTATTGCGGACGATCTTGTAATCGACGTCGCGGATGGCCAGCGACTTCTCGGCCTGGATTTCGACCATCGGTTGCTTATCCAGATACAAGGCCTGGTTCACCTCGCCGCAGCTGAAGTAGCCGACTCCGCCGTTATCCACCACGGTGCTGTGATCATAGCCGGGCCCCCACCAGACGCCTTGGTTATCCTCGCAGACACTCTTGGACGTTGGGATCTGGGAGCAGGTGGTTTCGGCCATGATGCATGGTCCGTAGGCTGCGCCATTGGCCTGGATACCGAGGCCGTTCATCGTGAAGTTGATGCTGCGCAGGCTGGCCTGTTCGGGATTGGTGAGGTAGGGCAGCAAGGGCGCCGAGTCTACGCGGCGTGGGACGACTTGGTGCACGTCGATGCCGGCCAGCTCGCCGAAGAATTGGAACAAGTCGACCTGGTTCACCATGTGCGGGACGCTGCGGCCGGGTTGTTCGACCTGCGGCCCCGCGATGATCAGCGGCACCCAGACACCGGTTTGGTAAGCGGTGCCCTTGGCGCGGTCGGCGTCGAACGGCTGTTTGACCGAGTAGGCGAGGGTGCCATTGTCGGTGATGACCACGATCACGGTGTTGCTGGCCTCGGGATGGTAGTTGAGCGTGCCGTCGTCGTTGCGCGTGGCCAAGCCGGTTTCGACCAGAACGCGGCCAAACTCGGTGTCCATGGCTTCGGTCATGCGGTTTTGCAGAACGCGGCCCTGGACGATGTTGGAGCAGTCGAGCTCGTCGGTGTGGCCGTGGCCGACGCCGCTGAGCAGGCTGCTCGGTGGCGTTTGCAGAGGTGTGTGAGCCGAGGTAAAGGTAAGCGAAGCCATCCAGGGCGTGTCGGAACCTTTGCGCGCGTTGATCCATTCGATCGCGGCGTCGGCCTCGATCCGGGTGCGGTAGCCGCGGGCGCGAGGATCGTCGAGCGGCACGGCTTCCACCTGGCCATCTTCGATGATGACCAGCGGAGACACGTAGTACGCGTTGTCGATGGTGAAGTTGAGCGAGGTCGGGCGCGGCGCGCTGCAGCTTTGATCGGGTACGAAGAGGCCGCCGGACTCCACGCATTGCAGGCCGGGAGCGTCTTGCTCCGGCGAGGTGCGTTGCATCGGCTGGCAGGTATTGTCGGCGTAGTAGCAGGCGCCCAGCTCGGAGCCGCCCTGTGCGTAGCCGGGCACGAAGCCGCAACTGTAGGTGCCTTTGTCGGCGAGGCCGCCCGCCGTGGTGTCGATGGCCTCGGGCAGGCCGATCCAGCCATGGAAGTAATCCCAGCCCAGGGCGGCGGGCGTACCATTGCCGGCCTGGTTATGGTCGGGACCGGCAAGGTGGAACTTGCCGAACATCGCGCTTTCGTAGCCCGCGGCCTTGAGCACCTGAGGAATGGTGACTTCGTAGGGCGACAACTGGGAATTGGCGAGGTCGTCGGGGCCGATCGGCTGGGAGAGACCCGTGCGGAAGGGGTAGCGCCCGGCGAACATGGCGGCGCGGGCGGGCGAGCAGACCGGCATGGCCCAGGTATTGTGGAAACGCAAGCCGGCCTCGGCGACGGCGTCCATGTTGGGCACGAGCGGCGGCGTTGCGCCGCCATAGCCAAAGGACGTCATTTGATCGATGCCGACGTCGTCCATGATCACGAGCAGAATGTTCGGCGCGCGAACCTCGGGCGGATCGATGGGCGAGTCCGAGTCGTCGCTGCCGCAGGCCGCGAGGCCCAGCAATGCCGTGGAGGCAAGGCTCCAGGCAAGTATCTTACCGCGTGTCATGTTTCCTCCGGCGAGCCTCCTCAGGCCCGGTGACTGTTGGCATCAAGGTTTTTCCCGAGCTTACTATAGGGTGGCTTCTAGCTGTAGAACTATTCCAGAGATTTGGTATTGATTCTTTGGCGGGGCCATGCTACTGGTCAGGGGTCGACAGGAGGGGGGAGCTCGCCGTAGAGTTCGCGGGCATAGGGCAGCCAAACCTCGCCCTGGCCGAACAGTTGGGCGAAGTGCTCGCGCAGCCAGCGGTTGCGCGGGTCCTGGTGATACCGCCGGTGCCAGTGCTGCGACACGACGAATGTAGGCGGTACGAAGGGCGGCCGCACCACCCGGATTCGGGGGTGGTCGCGATAGACCATGGCCAGCGAAATCGGTACCGTGGCCAGCACGTCCAGATCCGCCACCAGATGCGGCAAGCTCAGGAAGTGCGGCGTGGTGATCACCACGCGGCGCTCGATACGCTGCCGCGCCAAAAAAGCGTCGTAGACCTTTTCGCTGCGCAGCGGGGCATCGGCGACGGCATGGCCGATGCTCGAGAACGCTTCGCGGCTGAGCTGATCTCCGGCCAGGGGCCGGTCGCCGTTCATCAAACAGGCGAAGGTATGGGTGAACAGGCGCTGGCGCAGCAGGCTGTCCTTATTGAGATCGGGAAAATAACCGATCGCCAGGTCGATCTCCCCCGCCTCGAGTGCGCGCTCGAGTTCGCCCGGTGGCAGCATGGGGGTATCGATCGACACCTGCGGCGCCACTTGCCAGATCCGCCGCATGAGATGGGGCACGAACGCCTGGACGGCAACGTCGGCCAGCGCTACGCGATAGCGGGTGACCAGGGTTTCGGGCTGGAAGGGCGGCGCCTCGAGGATGTCGTGCTCGACTGATTGCAGCAGCTGCGTGGCGCTGTCGATCATGCGCATGGCGCGCGGCGTGGGCTGCATGCCCTCGGAGGTGCGAACGAACAGGGGATCGCCGATATGCCGGCGCAACCGTGCCAGCGCGGTACTGAAGCCCGGCTGGCTCATGCCGAGCTGTTCGGCGGCACGGCTGACGCTGCGATGCTCGTTCAGCGTCGTGAGGATGCGCAGCAAATTCAAATCGAAAGTCATGTCTCTATTATCGTTTTGGCAGATAGCAAGAATCTAGCAGGCTTTATTGAGCAATGTGCTGCCTCTTCCCATAATGATTCACAAGAAGAGCGCTTCGGCAAGGAGACACCATGACGCTGCCCCTATTACGAAACTGTTGGTATGTAGCCGCCTGGGATCACGAGATCCTGGGCGACACGCTGCTCGAACGGACGATTCTGGGCCAATCGCTGGTGCTGTATCGCAAGCAAGATGGCCAGCCGGTGGCGATGAACAATAAATGTCCACATCGCCATGCGCCGCTGTCGATGGGGCGTAAGGAAGGCGATGCGCTGCGCTGCATGTATCACGGGCTGAGGTTCGCGCCCGACGGCCGATGTACGGAGATCCCGGGCCAGGCCAACATCCCGCCCGGCACCTGTGTCCGCACCTATCCGGTGGCGCAACGCCATCGCTGGGTCTGGATCTGGATGGGCGATCCGGCCCTGGCCGACCCGGCCGAGATCCCCGACACGCCGGCGCAAACCGATCCCGGTTGGCGCATGAAGCCGGGCTACAAGAATTTCGCCGCCGATTATCTGCTGATCTCCGATAACCTGCTGGACTTCTCCCACCTGTCGTACATCCACGAACGCACGCTGGGTGGATCGCCCAACATCGCCGAGGCCCGTCCCGAGGTAAGGCGCATGGAGCGCGGCATCCGGGTCACGCGCAAGGTGCCCGATACGGTGCCGGCCCCGTATCACCAGCGCCTGGGCAAGTTCGCGGGCCGCGTCGATCGGTGGTTTCACTACGACTACGTGCTGCCCGGCATCCTGCTCATGGATGCCGGCGTCAAGGATGCCGGCAAGGCCGACGACGACCTGGAAGGTGCGCTGCTGTTCAACAGCACGCAGGCGCTGACGCCCGAAACCGAGCACAGCACGCATTATTTCTTTATGCAGGCGCACAACTTTGCGCTCGACGATGCGACCATCACCGAGTCCATCTACCAGAGCCTGTGCACGGCCTTTGAAGAAGACCGCCTGATGATCGAGGCGCAGGCGCGCCTGATCCGCAGCACGCCTGCCGAGCCCATGCTGCCCATCAATGCCGACGCCGCCTTGCAGCAGTTTCGCTGGTTGGTACAAAAGTTCTGGAAGGCGGAGCGGCAGGACGAACCGGCGGCGCAGCGGCTCAGCGCCTGAGGAGGCGCCAACGCGCCAAGGCGGGGAGTATGGCGTTGGAGACAAAGAGCTCGCGCGCCAGGCTTTGGAGCCCAGGCCGCGCGAGCGCGGTATGGATCGGTTTCGGCGCCACCGGTTTCAGGCGGGAAGCGAACGTTTCGCCGCGGCCGGTTGTCGCGCTGTAGTTTTTTTATAAAACGGAGACAACTTCATGATTGACAGCAAGCATTCTCATGGTTTGTTGGTATCTATTTCGGTGGCCGCGGCGTTCGCGGCGATGGCCGCGCCGGCACAGGCCGAGATCACCATCGGCGCCATTTATTCCGTGACCGGCCCGGCCGCCGCCTTGGGCATCGGCCCGCGCAACGCCATGGCACTCTGGCCCAAAGAAATCGGCGGCGAGCCGGTGCGCATCCTGGTGTACGACGACGCCTCCGACCCCAGCCAGGCTACACGCCACGCCCGCAAACTCACGCAAGAAGACAAGGCGGACGTGATCATCGGCTCGACCGTCACCCCCGGCGCGCTGGCGATCTCCGAAGTGGCCATCGAAACCGGCACGCCGCAGCTGGCCGCCTCGCCGGTGGAGCTTGCTCCCGATAAGGAGGGATGGACCTTCCGCCTGCCCCAGTCGGTGGCGTTGATGGCCGAAGGCACGATCGAGCACATGAAGCAGCAAGGCATCAAGACCTTCGGCTTTCTGGGCTACTCCGACGCCTACGGCGAAAGCTGGCTGCAGGAGCTGAAAAAGAACGCCGACCGCGAAGGGATCAGCCTGACCACGGCCGAGCGCTTTGGCCGCGCCGATACCTCGGTTACCGCCCAGGCCCTGCGCCTGTTGAGCACCAAGCCCGATGCAGTGGTGATCGTAGCTTCCGGCAGTGGCTCGGCCATGCCGCAACTGACGGTCCAGGAGCGTGGTTACGACGGCCCGATCTACCAGACCTTCGGTGCCGTGGCCCCGGACCTGATTCGTCTGGCGGGCAAGGCGGCGGAAGGCACTTATGGGCTATCGGGCCCGGCAGTCGCGCCGGACCAGTTGCCTGCCGATCACCCGTCGCGCCAGGTGGCCCTCGACTACGTCGCGGAATATGAGCGGGCCAACGGCCAGGGGAGCTATAACCAGTTCGCCGCCAATATCCAGGGCGGGCTGCTGGTGCTGCAGGAGGCCATCCCGGTGGCGCTGCAGCAGGCGAAGCCCGGCACGCCGGAGTTTCGCACCGCGCTGCGCGACGCCCTGCGATCCGTGGGTGAGGTGGCGGTGCCGCAGGGGGTACTGAACTACACCGCGGACGACCCCTATGGCTTCGATGCGCGTGGGCGCTTCGTGCTGCAGGTACAGGATGGCGCCTGGCGCGCCGTGCGCTAGCTGGCGGCCAGCCATTGCGGACATTGGCGTTGAACCGGCGGGCCGTGTGACGCCAGCGGCGGGGGCGGGCCCCCGTCGCCACTTCGGCTAGGGGCGGCGGCCCACCATATCGCCCGGCACTACCCAACGCGCGAAGTCCTCGGCGCTGACATGGCCGAGGGCGATTGCCGACTCTTCCAGCGAGAGGTTCTCGCGGTGGGCCTTCTTGGCGATGGCGGCGGCCTTGTCGTAGCCGATATGGGGATTGAGCGCCGTGACCAGCATCAGCGAGCGCTGGACGAGCTCGGCGATACGCTCGCGGTTGGGTTCTATCCCCTGGGCGCAATGCTGATCGAAGCTGCCCATGCCGTCGGCCAGCAGACGCACCGATTGCAGGAAATTATGGATCACCAGCGGCTTGAAGACGTTGAGTTCGAAGTTGCCCATCGAGCCGCCGATGTTGAGGGCGACGTCGTTGCCCAGCACTTGGGCGGCAAGCATGGTCAGCGCTTCGCATTGAGTGGGATTGACCTTGCCGGGCATGATCGAGCTGCCGGGTTCGTTCTCGGGAATCTGCAGTTCGCCCAGGCCCGAGCGCGGGCCGCTGGCCAGCCAGCGCACGTCGTTGGCGATTTTCATCAGCGCCGCCGCGAGCGTTTTGAGGCAGCCATGGGCAAACAGCAGGTTCTCGTGGCTGGCCAGGGCCTGGAAGCGGTTGGCCGCGCTGGCAAACGCCAGGCCGGTTTGCGCCGCCAGCCGGCTGGCCACGCCGTCGCCGAACTCGGGATGGGCATTCAGGCCCGTGCCCACGGCGGTGCCGCCGATGGCCAGCGGCAGCAGCTCGGTCTGGGCGTGCCGCAGTTGGGCCTCGCAATGATCGAGCTGGGCCACCCAGCCGGATATCTCCTGGCCAAGCGTGAGCGGCGTGGCATCCTGCAGATGGGTGCGGCCGATCTTGACGATGTCATCGAAGGCCCGGCTTTTTTCTTGCAAGGTGGCGCGCAGGCCCTGCAGCGCGGGCAGCAGGTGTTCCGCCACTTGCACGGCGGCGGCCACGTGCATCGCGGTGGGAAAAACGTCGTTGGACGATTGGCCGCGGTTGACGTGGTCATTGGGGTGGACCAGCCGCTGTTGCCCGCGCTCGCCGCCCAGCAGTTCGGAGGCGCGGTTGGCCAGCACCTCGTTCATGTTCATATTGGTTTGCGTGCCCGAGCCCGTTTGCCATACCGACAGCGGAAACTCATCCGGCCAGCGGCCGTCGATCACTTCGTTGGCGGCCTGCACGATGGCGTCGGCCAGGCGGGGCTCGAGCTGGCCCAGGGCCGCGTTGGTTTCGGCCGCGGCGCGCTTGACACGGGCCAGGGCCTGAATCAATGCCATCGGCATCTGCTCTTGGGAAATGGCAAAAAAATGCAGGGAGCGCTGGGTTTGCGCGCCCCACAGATGATCCGCGGGGACGTCGATCGGGCCGAAGGTGTCGTGCTCACGCCGGGTGGTCATGGGGTTCTCCATCTGGGTTGGGTAAAACGCCGAGCCCCGCGACCGGGGCGCGCGGCGTCAAAAACAGAAAAAAGAAGGTATGCGAAACATCGGTATCGGGGGTGGCATGCTGGCAAACCCGGCTAGGGTGAACGCAGCGAAATCTCTAGAATCGACGGTGGCCGGAGCCGTATCCAACTCCGGTATTGACAAACACAACTTCATTATTGACAGAGGAGACTCATCATGCAAATCGTGTCCCAATGGCTGCGCCTTGGCGGCGTCGCCATGGCGGTATCCCTGGCCTGCGCGGCCGGCGCGGCGCAGGCGCAGATCAACGTGGGCGTCATCGTATCCACCACCGGGCCGGGCGCATCGCTGGGCATCCCGGCGGAACAGTCGTTCAAGCTTTGGCCCGATACGCTGGCGGGCCAGAAGATGACCATGATCATTCTCAACGACGGTACCGACAGCAATATGGCGGCGCGCAACACGTCCAAGCTGATCAACGAGGATAAGGTCGACATCATCATCGGCTCCTCGACCACGCCCAACTCGATTCCCGTGGTCGAAGAAGCCGGCCGCCAGGGGGTCCCGGTGATTACGCTGTCGGGCGGCAAGGCCACCGTGATGCCGCAAGAGGGGCCGCGTACCTGGGCGTTCAAGCTCTCACCCACCGAGGCGATCTCCACCCGGCGCGTGATGGACCACATGCTCAAGCAGGGCAAGAAGCGCATGGCCACCATCGGGCTGGCCAACAGCTACGGCGAGGGTTTCCTCGAGGTGGTGCGCGAGATCGCGCCCGAGAAGGGCATCGAGCTGGTGGCCGCCGAGAAGTACAACGCCACCGACCAAAGCGTGACCGCCCAGGTGCTCAAGGTGCTGGCGTCCAAGCCCGACGCGGTGTTCATTCTCAGTTCGGGCACGCCGGGCGCGCTGCCCCAGATCGAGTTGGCCGAACGCGGCTTCAAGGGGCTGGTGTATCAAACCCAGGGCGTGGCCAACAACGACTTCCTGCGGGTGGGCGGCAAAAGCCTCGAGGGCAGCTTCATGACGGTGGCGCCGGTGCTGGTGGCCGACCAACTGCCCGACGACAACCCCACCAAAAAGGCGGGGCTGGAGTATCTGGCCAAGTGGGACGCCCGCTACGGCGCCGAAACCCGTTCGCTGTTCGGCGCCACCGCCTGGGATGCCATGCTGCTGACCGAAGCCGCCAGCCGCGAAGCGCTCAAAACCACCAAGCCGGGTACCCCGGAGTTCCGCAAGGCGCTGCGCGACGCCATGGAAGGCATGCAGGGGTTCGTGGGCACCGAAGGGGTCTATAACATGACCCCGCAGGACCACAACGGTGTGGACGAAACCAGCCAGGTGCTCGTCACGATCGAGAACGGCGACTGGAAGTACGTCGAATAGGCCTTATGCCGCGCCGGGCCCGGCGGGCGGTGGCAGCCGCCAGCCCGGCCGGCGCATCCGGCTTCCGGATGCACCGCGGCATCGCTTCTTTTCTTGTCAGGAACCCCCCATGGCCACGCCTTTCATCGCCAGCCCGGCGCTCCTGGCCGAACCGGCGCTGCCCGATCTCGGTCTTCTGCGCAGCCACGACGACGTGAAGCGGGTCAATGCACTGCCCTACACGCAGTACATGCCCTTCACTTCCACCTACCAGGCGCTGGAGGCGTCGGCGCGCTGTTTCGGCGAGCGGCCGGCGCTCACTTTCTGGTCCTCGCCCGACCCCGCAGAGCCGGGGCGGACCTGGACGCACCGGAGTCTGTTCGCCGATATCCAGCGCACCGCACGATGGTTCCAGACGTTGGCGGGTGGCGAACGCCCCCGCGTCGCCATGCTGCTGCCGGCGATTCCCGACGCCTATCTCACCTTGTGGGGCGCCGAAGCGGTGGGTGTCGCCTGCCCGATGAACTACCTGCTGGGTGCCCGGCACCTGGCGGAGCTCGTGACGGCCGCCGATTGCAACATCCTGGTGGCCCTTGGTCCCTGCGACGACCTGGCGATCTGGGAGCTGGCGGCGCCGATCGTGGCGCGTTGTGCAAGCCTGAAGGCCGTGGTGCGGGTCGCGGTGGACCAAGCCTCTGCCGGCCAGGCCGCCGGCGGTGAGCCGCTGCCGGCAGCGGCAAAAATATCTGGACAAATACCGGGGTCGAGATCACCGGAAGGGGCGGCGCCGCGGCAAGTACCGGTGCTGGCGTTCGCCGAGGGCCTGGCCGGCCAGCCTGCCGGCATGCCCCGCGAATGGCGGCCACCCGTCGCCGACGATCTGGCCGCGGTGTTCCACACCGGCGGCACCACGGGCACCCCCAAATTGGCCCGTCATTTACACCGCAACCAGCTGCACGCGGCCCGAGGCGCGGCATGGCACTACGGCATGACGGCCGACGACAGCATCATCAACGGTTTCCCGTTGTTCCACGTGGCCGGCTCGCTGGTCTATGGGCTGTCCACCCTGATGACCGGCGGCCATCTCTATCTGCCCACGCTGCTGGGCTTTCGCAACACCGGCTTTATGCGGCGTTACTGGGAGTTCGTCGGCCGCCATCGCATCACGCTGGCCACCGCGGTGCCCACCGGCATCGCCACCTTGCTGGCGATGCCGCATACGCCGGAACAATTGCATTCGGTACGAGCCATGCTCACCGGCGGCGCGCCGCTGCCCGACGCCCTGGCGGACGAATGCGAGCAACGCCTGGGCATCCCGGTACGCAACACGCTCGGGATGACGGAATCGGCGGGTGTGATCGGCATCGAGCCGGTGGCTGCGCCGCGCCGCCGTGGCTCCTGCGGCTGGCCGCTGCCTCACACCGAGGTGGAAATCGTCGATCCTGAAACCCTGCTGCCGGTGCCAACCGGGGAGATCGGCATGCTGCGCGCCCGCGGTCCGCATATCAGTCCGGGCTATACCGAGGCCGGCCGGAATCCCGGCACCTTCCAGGACGGTTGGCTCTTGAGCGGCGACCTCGCCCGCCAGGACGAGGAGGGCCGGGTGTATGTCATGGGCCGCACCAAGGATGTGATCATTCGCAATAGCCACAATCTCGATCCCCAGCAGATCGAGGAAGCGATGCTGGCTCATCCGGGTGTCCAGATGGCCGCCGCCGTCGGCCAGCCCGACGAGTACGCGGGCGAGCTGCCCATGGTGTACGTCGTGCCGCGGCCGCGCGCCGCGCTCGACGTGGAGGCGCTGCTGGCCCATGCCCGCGCCACGGTGCCGGAGCGGCCGGCCTGGCCCAAGCGGATCGAGATCGTCGAGGCCTTGCCACAAACGGCCGTGGGCAAGGTCTACAAGCCCGAGCTGCGTCGCCGTGCCATCCTGTGGGTGCTGGCCGATCGGGTTCGGGCGGCGGGCCTGGAGGGGAAGGTAACGGTGGAGTGCCGGGACCAGGGGCGCGGGCTCGCGGTGCGCCTGGTGCCGACGGCGGGAGAAGGCGAGGCGCTGCACGATAGGCTGCGGCAACTGATGCGCCGGTTTTCGCTGAGCTACCACATCGCGGGCGACACGGCGAACCGAAAGGGCGCCGCGGGCGCGGACACGATCGATCGGGACGCCGGCGCCGCCGTTGTGACAAACAAGGGCAGCGACCATGCCGCCTGAACCGGTCGATTTCTGGTTCGACTTCATTTCGCCGTTCGGCTATCTCGCCAGCCTGCGCATCGACGAGCTTGCCGCCCGTCATGGCCGCGAGGTGCGCTGGCATCCGCTGCTGCTGGGCGTGACGGTGTTGCAGATCATGGGCCTCAAGCCCATTCCCGAGACGCCGCTCAAGGGCGATTATGCCGTGCGCGAACTGTTGCGCTACCAGCGTCGTCATGGCCAGTCGATCGGACGCGATTTGTTCCTGCCGCCGATGGCGCCGCTGCCGCCCGCCCGACTCATGGCCGCCTTGCTGCGGCTGGAGCCGGCACAGGCAAAACCGTTTGCCCGCGCGGTGCTGCGGGCCTATTGGCGCGACGGACGACAGATCCACGGGGCCGCCGATCTGCAAACGATCGGCGTGGCGGCGGGGATTCCCGCCGCGTTGCTGGCGCGGGCCAGCGACGGTGCGCTGGCCCGCGAAGCCTTGCGCGACGAGATGGACCAAGCCGTGGCGCGAGGAGTGTTCGGCTCGCCGTTCGTGATCATCGACGGCGAGCCTTTTTTTGGGGTAGACAAACTCGAGCTGATCGACGAGTGGCTGGCGTGCGGCGGCTGGTAGTCAAGCAGCTCGGCGCGCCGAATGGACGGCCCTCCAGTCGCTTCGCGACTTCCTCCCCGAGGGAGGGTTCGCGCTTGAGACGGCTCGGCGCGCCGGATGGACGGCCCTCCGGTCGCTTCGCGACTTCCTCCCCGGGGGAGGGTTCGCGCTTGAGACGGCTCGGCGCGCCGGATGGACGGCCCTCCGGTCGCTTCGCGACTTCCTCCCCGAGGGAGGGTTCGCCCTTGAGACGACTCGGCGCGCTCACGCCCTCAGCAGCCGCGCCGCATCGCGCGCGAAGTAAGTGAGGATGCCGTCGGCGCCGGCGCGCTTGAAGGCCAGCAGCGATTCCATCATGACTCGATCATGGTCGAGCCAGCCGTTGGCGGCCGCGGCCTTGAGCATGGCGTACTCGCCGCTCACCTGGTAGACAAAGGTGGGGACATGGAAGGTGTCCTTCACGCGGCGGACTACGTCGAGGTAGGGCATGCCGGGCTTGACCATCACCATGTCGGCGCCTTCATGCAGATCGAGGGCGACCTCGCGCAGGGCTTCGTCGGTGTTGCCCGGATCCATCTGGTAGGTATCTTTGGTGGACTTGCCCAGGTTGGCGGCCGAACCCACGGCGTCGCGGAAGGGGCCGTAGAAGGCGCTGGCGTACTTGGCGGAGTAGGCCATGATGCGGGTATGGATCAGGTCGGCCGCCTCGAGCGCGCGGCGGATGGCGCCGATGCGGCCGTCCATCATGTCGCTGGGCGCGACGAAGTCGACGCCGGCGTTGGCCTGCACCAGGGCCTGTTGCACGAGGATCTCGGTGGTGGCGTCGTTGAGGATATAGCCTTGGTCGTCGACCACGCCATCCTGCCCATGGCTGGTGTAGGGATCGAGCGCCACATCCGTCATGATCGCCAGCTCGGGGAACTCCTGCTTGAGCGCGGCCACGACGCGGGGGATGAGACCTTGCGGGTTGTGGGCTTCGGTGCCGTCGGGCGTTTTCAGGATGGGATCAATGTGGGGAAAGAGAGCGAGCACCGGGATGCCGAGTTCCACGCATTCTCGCGCCACCGGCAGCAGCGTATCGAGGGAATAGCGTTCGACGCCCGGCATGGAGGGGACGGCCTGGCGCACGCCCTGGCCTTCGGTGACGAACACCGGATAGATCAAATCATCGGGGCTCAGCCGGTGCTCGCGTACCAGGCGGCGGGTGGCGTCGTCGACGCGCAAGCGGCGTGGCCGGTTGAACGGAAAGTGGGCGTGCACGGTGGCGGGAGGCATGTCGGGTCTCCGGAGGGGGCTGGGGATTTCAGGGAGCGACCTGGGGAAGGATCCAGCGTTCGATGTGGTTGGCGGCTTCGTCGAGGCCGATGCGTTGAGTGGCCGAGAACGGGATGACTTCCAGGGTACCGAGTTCGGCAAGCTGGCGCCGGATGGCGGCCACGGCCTTGACGCGCTGGCCGTAGGGAAGTTTGTCGGCCTTGGTGAGCAGCACCAGCACCGGCCGTTCGGCGGGCGCGACCCAGTCGACCAGCCGTTGGTCGTGCTCGGTCAGGCCGCGGCGGATATCGAGCAGCAGCACCAGGCCCGCCAGCGACGTGCGCTCGCGCAGATAGCGGCCTAGAACGTCGGCCCAATCGAGCCGGGCGGATTGCGGCACGGCGGCATAGCCATAACCGGGGAGATCGACCAGATAGCCGATGTCGGATTCGGGCTCGAGCGGATCGGGCAGGCCGAAGAGATTGATCAAGCGTGTGCGGCCCGGCGTGCGGCTGGAAAACGCCAGCCGGCGTTGGCCGGCGAGCACATTGATGGCTGAGGATTTGCCCGAGTTGGAGCGCCCGACGAAGGCGACCTCGGCGGGACCCGGCGGCGGCAGTTGCTCGAGTTTGGCGGCCGAGGTATGGAAGCGGGCACGATGCAGCAGGGACACGGCGAAGGAAATCCTGGACAGGGGGCACGACAGGTGCCGGGAAACGAAAGTGGCGTTTTGCGGCCGCTGTAATCGCCGGTATTCTATGGTGTTTCCCTTCGAGTCTATCAGCTATCAGGCGCCCTCCATGACCTCTTACGTTCCTCCCCTGCGTGATATGTGGTTTGTGATCGACCAGGTCTTGCATTTGCCTCGTGCCTGGGCGCGGATGCCCGCCTTTGCCGACATCGACGCCGATATCGCACGCCAGGTGCTGGAAGAGGCGGGGCGCTTCACGACCGATATCCTGGCGCCCACCAATTCGCCGGGCGATCTCGAAGGCTGTCATTTCACCAACGGCGAGGTCACGACGCCGCAGGGCTACAAAGAGGCGTATCGAGCCTACGTCGAGGGCGGCTGGCCCGCGCTGGCCTGCGACCCCGAGGCGGGCGGCCAGGGGCTGCCCAATGCGCTCAACGCCGTCCTGCTCGAAATGACGGCCGCCGCCAATCATGCCTGGAGCATGTACGCCGGTTTGCTGCACGGCGCCTATGCCTGCCTGCATGCCTTTGCGTCGCCCGAGCTCAAGGAGCGTTACCTGGGCAAGGTGGTGAGCGGCGAATGGGCCGGCACCATGTGCCTGACCGAGCCCCAGGCCGGCTCCGATCTCGGCCTGCTGCGCAGCCGCGCCGAGCCGCGCGGCGACGGCAGCTATGCGATCTCGGGCAATAAAATCTTCATCTCGGGCGGCGAGCACGACCTCACCGACAACATCGTGCATCTCGTCCTGGCGCGGCTGCCGGATGCACCCGCCGGCACGCGCGGGATCTCGCTGTTCCTGGTGCCCAAGCTGCTGCCCGAGGAACTCGGCGGCGGCCGCAATGCGGCGTATTGCGACGGCATCGAAAAGAAAATGGGGATCAAGGGCAGCGCCACCTGCGCCATGCGTTTCGAGGATGCCCAGGGTTGGCTGGTGGGCGAGGCCAACCGTGGTCTGCAAGCGATGTTCGTGATGATGAATGCCGCCCGCATCCAGGTGGCTCTGCAGGGGTTGGCCCACGCCGACGCCGCCCATGGCCGCGCGCTGCGCTATGCCCTGGAGCGGCAGCAGTCGCGCGCGCCGGTGCGCGAGCAAGCCGAACGGCCGGCCGACCCCCTCACGGCGCACCCGGCCATGCGGCGCACCCTGCTCGATCAGCGATGTGTGGTCGAAGGCGGCCGGGTGCTCGCCTATTGGGGCGCTCATTTGCTGGATACCGCCGAGGGCGCGCCCGATGCCGGGGATCGCGAACAGGCCGAGAATCACCTGGCCCTGCTCACGCCCATCCTGAAGGCCTATCTCACCGACGCGGGCTTCCAGGTGGCCAGCCAGGCCTTGCAGGTATTCGGCGGATACGGCTATGTGCACGAGTACGAAGTCGAACAAACCTTGCGCGACAGCCGCATCGCCCTGATCTACGAAGGCACCAACGAGATCCAGGCCATCGATCTGCTGGTGCGCAAGATCGTATCCGATGGCGGCCGGCGTTTCGGCGCCCTGCTCGACGTCGTGGCCGCCGACGCCCGCGAGGCGGGAGCGTCGGCGCATGGCCCGGCGCTGGCCGCGCTGGTCGACACCGTGCGCGGCGTCACGGGCGAGATCTGCGCCTCGGCGGCGGACGATGCCGAGTACCCCTTCCGGGTGGCAGACGACTTCCTGCGTTTGGCGGCGCTCACCTTCATGGCGCATGCCTGGCTGCGCCTCGATCGCGCGGCCTCGGGGGAGGCCCGGGAGGCCGCTGATTTTCTCGCCGCCAAGCGCGAGGCCGCGGGGCATTTTTTCCGTTACAACCTGCCCGAGGCGGAGTTACATGTCGCCAGGATTCGCGCGGGCCGCGAAAACCTCCCCGCGGTTGCCTTAATCGCGTAATTTTCGATTAGAATCGCTAGCTTTACAGCGCTTTCCGAGAAAGTGCCGATTCCTCGTCGTCGGTAACATTGAGGTTCCCATGAAGCGTGTGCTGTCTTGGATGGTTATGACTGGCGGTCTGATGCTGGGCGCATCGGCGGTCGCACCCTCTTTCGCCGCCCAGGAAGGGCTGGCCGCTCCCGATGCCGCCCGTGGCGGTACGCTCTACGAGCAGGGTGACGCCTCGCGTGGCATCATTTCCTGTGCAAGCTGTCATGGCCCTGGGGGCGACAGCACGATCGAGGCCAATCCCAAGCTTGCCGGGCAGCATGCCGGCTACCTGCATGGCCAATTGATCGATCTGCGCCAGCTGCCCGACGCCGAGGCGCCGTCCCGGATCTCGCCCGTCATGAACCCGATGGCGGCCAACCTCACCGACCAGGATATTGCGGATATCTCGTACTACCTGTCGCAAAAAACGCTGGACAATCCCGCCACGGCCACCAATCCCGCCTTGGTCGAAGCCGGCCAGAAGATCTGGCGGGGCGGCATCATGGCCAAGGGCGTGCCCGCCTGCTCGGCCTGCCATGGCGCCAGCGGCACCGGCATCCCCGCCCAATACCCCTACCTCGGTGGCCAGTTCGCCTCCTACCTCGAAAGCCAGCTGCACGCCTTCCGCAGCGGCGATCGTGCCGGCGACCGCGACACCGGAGGCGTCATGGCCGATATCGCGGCCCGGCTGAGCGATGCCGAGATCAAGGCGGTGTCCGACTACGCCGCGGGCCTGCGCTAGGAACGATGAACCTTTTCGCCGGCGCCGACTCCCAAGGAAGCGCCGGAAGCCCCTGAAAGTGGGCGAAACTGTCTTTCTTTCGGGGGGTGTCCGGCTGGGCGCCCCCTTTGTTTGTTTATGAGCCAACCCGAATCTCGCACGCGCACGGCCACTACCTGGCAGGATTTCTCCGAGCTCGTGGGATCCATGCGTTTCGCCATCAGCCTCCTGGTCATCATTTGCGTGGCCAGCGTGGCGGGTACCGTATTACAGCAAAACCGGCCGCTCAATACCTACATCGATCAATTCGGTCCGTTCTGGGCCGAGTTCTTCGAGCGCCTATCGCTATTCAATGTGTATAACGCCTGGTGGTTTCTGCTCATCATGGCGTTTTTGGTGATTTCCACCTCCTTGTGCGTCATGCGCAACGCGCCCTCCATGCTGCGCGACTCCTTATCGTTTCGCGATAAAGTCCGCGAAGGCAGTTGGCGATCCTTTCCCCAGCGGGCCGAGGGGGGGGCCGAGCTCCCGCCCGAGGCGGCGGCCGAGCGTACGACGCAATGGCTGCGGCGGCGGGGCTTCGCGGTGCGCGTGCGCGCCAACGGCGAATCCCGGCTGGTGGCCGCCAAGGCCGGCGCCGGCAATCGCCTGGGCTATATTTTTGCCCATGTCGCCATTGTCGTTATTTGCGTGGGCGGCCTGTTCGATAGCGAGCTGCCGATCCGCCTGCAAGTGTGGCTGGGCGGCAAGGCGCCGGTGTTCGACAATATGCGAATCGCCGATGTGCCGCCCAGCGGCCGGTTGAGCATGAACAATCCGTCCTACCGCGCGTCGGCCCTGGTGCCCGAGGGCGTGCAAACGCGGCACGCGGTGGTGATGGTGGGCGATGGCGCGCTGGTGCAGCCCTTGCCGTTCAGCCTGCGGCTGAATGACTTCGTGGTGGATTATTACTCCACCGGGATGCCCAGCGACTTCGCCAGCCACGTCACGGTGTTCGACGACGACACCGGCGAAAGTTTCGATACGGTGATCCGGGTCAACGAGCCTTTGGCCTATCGCGGCGTCACGGTGTACCAGGCCAGTTTCGACGACGGCGGAAGCCGGGTGCGGGTGCTGGGTCATGCCGTTGACGGGACCCTGGCCGAACCCTTCGAACTGGAAGGGCGGGTTGGCGATGAGTTGAACCTGGCCGCGGCGGCGGGCGGCGAGGGCTCGGTGATGTTCACGGCCCTGCGCCCGATCAACGTCGAGAATCTCGCCGACGCGGGCGCCGCGCAGCCGCGGGCGCTGGGCGAGCACGTGGCCGCCGTCAGCGGCAGCGCGGCGCGCGACCTCAGCGCCCGGTTCCAGAACGTCGGGCCGAGCCTTGAGTACCAGCTCACCGATAGCGCCGGCCAAAGTACGCAGTTTCACAACTACATGCTGCCGGTGGAGCTCGACGGCAGCCGGGTGTATCTGCTGGGCGCCCGTAACAGCCCCGCGGACGTCTACCATTATCTGCGTATTCCCGCCGACGCCCAAGACGGGATGGGCGAGTTCCTGGCATTGCAGCACGCGCTGGCCGATCCGCTCGCGCGGCGCGAGGCCGCGACGCGCTTTGCCGACGTCAGCCTGCCGGTGGATGCCGGCCCTGGCGCCAGCCAGGCGGTGGCCGATTCGGCGCAGCGCGCACTCGACGTATTCGCCGACGGCGGGCTGCGCAGTGTCACTCGCTTCCTGGAAGACAACGTGCCAGCCGCCGAGCAGCCGCGCGCCGCCGAAGTGGTGGTAAGGTTGCTGACGGGCGCGATGTCGATGCTGCGCGAGGTCGCGCGCGAGCAGGCGGATCTTCCGCCTTTGCGGGATCTCGACAACGATGCCTTGGTGCGCGAGGAGATCTGGACCCGGCAGGCGCTCGCGGCGCTGTCCGATCTCTCGCTATATCCGGCGCCGGTGTTCCTCACGTTGGCCGACTTCGACCACGTCGAGGCCAGCGTCTTCCAGCTCAGCCGCACGCCGGGCAAAATGGCGGTATATCTGGGTTGCGTGTTGCTGGTGCTGGGCGTGTTCGCCATGTTCTACGTGCGTGAACGGCGACTCTGGGTATGGATCCGCCCCGAGGGCCAGGGTAGCCATGCGTTGCTAGCCATGACCTCGCAGCGGCGCAATCTCGATTTCCACCGCGAGTTCGATCGGTTGCGGCGGGAGTTCGGCCGGTTGTTTCCCAACAAGGATACTGAGTGATGCAAGCGACACCTTCACGTGACGAGCCCTGGCTGGAGGACGACGGCCCGGTGATGCGGGGCAGGCCCGACTGGACCGACCTGCTGTTCTTGCTGTTGCTCGCCGCAGGGGCCTGGTTCGCCCTGGAGCGTGCCGGCGGCCTGATGGACGGCTACGATCGCGCCATTCTCATCGGCGCGGTGCCGGTGGCGGCCTGGCTGGGCTGGTTGTGGCGCCCGTTGCGGGTGCTGGCGGTGGCGCTGGCGGTGGGCGGCGGCTTGGCGCTGGCGCTCTATGGCGGCGATTTGGCGCAATCCGAGGCTTCGTTCTGGCTGCGCTATATGCTGTCGTCGCAATCGGCCATCATGTGGATGTGCGCCTTGTTCGGGCTGGCCACCGTGTGCTATTGGATCGGTCTCGCGGCGCGCAGCGACACCGCGTCGTGGTTGGGCACGGTCTTCACCTGGGGGGCGGTGTTCGCCGGGATCCTGGGCCTGCTGGTGCGCTGGTACGAAAGCCATCTGCTTGGGGCCGATATCGGCTACATCCCGGTCAGCAATCTGTACGAGGTCGTCATCCAGTTCGCCCTCGTCATCGCGCTGTTCTACCTGTACTACGAACAACGCTACGGCACGCGCGCGCTGGGCGCCTTCGTCATGCTTATCATCACGGCGGCGATCGCCTTCCTCATCTGGTACACCTTCGCCCGCGACGGCTATGTGATCCAGCCATTGGTGCCAGCCCTCAAAAGCTGGTGGATGAAGCTGCACGTGCCGGCCAACTTCATCGGCTATGGCACGTTTTCGCTGGCCGCCATGGTCGGCTTCGCCTATTTGGTCAAGCAGCATGGCGAGACCCGCTCGTGGTGGAAGCTGGCGCCGCTATTCGTGCTCGGCGTGCTGCTGGCGGCCGAGCCCATGGTATTCCGTACCGAAGGCTTGTCGTCATACTGGATGCTGTATTTCGGCCTTGGCGCCATCGTGGTCGGCCTCATCCTGTTGGCGCGCCGGCCCCTGGCCCAGCGCCTGCCCTCGCTCGAAGTGCTCGACGACATCATGTACCGGGCGATCGCCGTCGGCTTCGCCTTTTTCACGGTGGCCACCATCCTCGGCGCGCTATGGGCGGCGGAGGCCTGGGGCGCCTACTGGCAATGGGATCCCAAGGAAACCTGGGCCCTCATCGTCTGGCTCAACTACGCGGCGTGGCTGCACATGCGGCTGATGAAGGGCCTGCGGGGTACTTATGCCGCCTATTGGGCGCTGATCGGGCTGCTGATCACCGGCTTTGCCTTTCTCGGCGTGAATATGTTCCTGTCCGGCTTGCATTCCTACGGTGCGCTCTGAGCCCAGGCGTGGCGTCGAGCCCACGCCGGATGCCGCGACCAGGCCCCTGCGTTGGTCGGGCTGGGATCTTGATGGCAAAATCGACCCCGTCGCCGGCAAGCCGCCGGCCAGTCCCCTCTTGCCTGAAGGAGTCAGCATGACGCAGGAAACCTCACCTCTCGCCCCCACCGACGGCACCGTTCTGCGCGACGACCGCCGGGCGCTGCAGGCCGAGGTCGTCCGGCTGGGCTGGCCGCATTGGTTGCTGCGGGGCGGGGTCGTACTGGTGGGGCTCTGGGTCTTCTGGATGGTGGCCGAATCGGTGCTCGCCTTCGGACGCCATGTGGATTACGCCCGCCTGGCTCCGCCGGATTCGCCGCTGGTGGCGGTGTTGCAGCGCGCCAACCCGTATTTGTGGTGGGTGGTGGTGATTCTCCTGGCGCTGTTGGCGATCTCGCTGTTGCGATGGGCCTGGCAGCAGGGGGTACGGCGCGAACGGGCCACCACGGTAGCGCCCGGCGCGCTGCAAACCTTGGCCGGCCAGCTATCGCTGCCGGCGCGCGAGGTGTTGGCGCTGGTCTGGCAAGACCGCACCCAGCCGCTCACGCTGGGCGATCTGCAACAGGCGTTGCGCGAGCTGCGCCACGGCCGCTTTGCCCGGCTGCAACTGGCGCGCGAGCAGGCCGGCATCCTGGCCGTGGCGGCGGCGCCGCGGCAAGTCTTGTAGCTGGGCGCCCGGCCCGCAACAGGCTCGGCGCCCAGCCTTGCAAGGCCTCGGTATCCGCCTCCTGGGTGGGTCGAAGCCCTCTCGGGCCCCAGCGTTTCCGGACTAGAACCGCGCCCGCTGCGCCCGCACCTGCTCGAGCGTGGTACCAAACTGCGCAATCCGCGCCTGCTCCTGTTCCACCACGGCGGCCGGTGCTCGTTCGACGAAACGGGGATTGTCGAGCTTGGCCCGCGCCTTGCCGATTTCGCCTTCGAGGCGGGCGATTTCTTTGTCGAGGCGGGCGCGCTCGGCGTCGGCGTCGATCTCGATGCGCAGCATGAGGCGCGATTCGGCCACCACTTGCACCGGAGCGCCCAGGTCGGGGAGCTCGTCGACCAATTCCACTTCCGAGAGCCGGGCCAGCGCGGCGAGGTAAGGCGCGTCGCGCTCGAGCGTGGCGCGATTGCCGGTGGCTAGCAGGGGCACGCGCTGCGAGGGGGCAAGGTTCATTTCGCCGCGCAGCGCGCGGATGGCTTCGATGCGGGCCTTGAGCTCGGCGACGGCCTGGTCGGCATCGGCGTCGATCTTGCGTTCGCCGGGGCGGGGATAGGCCTGGATGCTGATCGACGTGGCATCAGCGGCGGCGCGGGTGCCCGCCACGACTGAAACCTTCTGCCAGAGCTCTTCGGTGATGAAGGGAATGATGGGGTGGGCCAGGCGCAGCACGGCCTCGAGCACACGGATGAGGGTTTGCCGCGTACCCAGTTGCTGGGCCGGCGTGCCCTGCTGGATCCGGACCTTGGCCAGTTCGACATACCAATCGCAGTATTCGTCCCACACGAAGCGATAGATGGCGTTGGCGATGAGATCAAAGCGGTAGCCGGCAAAGCCGCGTTCCACCTCGGCCACGGTGCGTTCGAACTCGCCGAGGATCCACTGGTCGGCGAACGAGAGCTCGGCCTCGCCTTGCAGCGGCTGCCCCTCGGTGTTCATCAGCACGAAGCGCGTGGCGTTCCAGAGCTTGTTGCAGAAGTTGCGATAGCCCTCGCAGCGCTTGAGATCGAAGTTGATGTTGCGGCCCAAGGTGGCGTAGGCCGCCATGGTGAAGCGCAGTGCGTCGGCGCCGAAGGCGGGGATGCCGTCGGGGTAATCCTTGCGGGTCTGCCTGGCGATGACGTCGGCCTGCTTGGGGTTCATCAGGCCGCTGGTGCGCTTGGCCAGCAGGGCGTCGAGGCCGATGCCGTCGATCAGGTCGACGGGGTCGAGCGTGTTGCCCTTGGATTTGCTCATCTTCTGGCCCTGGGCGTCGCGCACCAGACCGTGCACATAGACGTCGTGGAAGGGCACCTGGCCGGTGAAGTGCATGGTCATCATGACCATGCGGGCCACCCAGAAGAAAATGATATCGAAGCCGGTGACCAGCACGCTGGAGGGCAGGTAGCGCGCGAGATCGGGAGTGGACTCGGGCCAGCCCAGGGTGGTGAAGGGCACGAGGGCCGACGAGAACCAGGTGTCGAGCACGTCGTCATCGCGGCGCAGCGGCCCGATCACGCCGGCGGCGCGGGCCTTGGCTTCGGCCTCGGCCTCGTCGCGGGCGACGAACACCTGGCCGTCTTCGGCATACCAGGCGGGAATGCGATGGCCCCACCAGAGTTGGCGCGAGATGCACCAGTCCTGGATATTCTCCAGCCACTGGTTGTAGGTGGTGGTCCAGTTCTCGGGATGAAAGCGCACCCGGCCATCGGCCACCACGTCGAGCGCCACCTGGGCGATCGAGCGCCCCGGAAAGCGGGTGCCTTCAGGCGCCGGCTGGCCCATGGCGACGAACCATTGGTCGGTGAGCATGGGTTCGATCACCGCGCCGGTGCGGTCGCCCTTGGGCTGCATCAGCTTGTGCGGTTCGGTCTTGATCAGCAGGCCCTCGGCCTGCAGGCGCTCGACCACGGCGTCGCGGGCGGCGAAGCGGTCGAGGCCGCGGAAGGCCTCGGGCGCGTTGTCGTTGATTTTGGCGTCGAGCGTGAGGATCACGATCAACGGCAGGCCATGGCGCTGGGCGCAGGCGTAGTCGTTGAAGTCATGGGCGCCGGTGATCTTGACGCAACCCGTGCCGAAGGCCGGATCGACGAAGTCGTCGGCAATGATGGGGATGGTGCGGTCGCACAGCGGCAACCGCAGCTGCCTGCCCACCAAATGCCGATAGCGCTCGTCTTCGGGGTGCACGGCCACGGCGGCATCGCCCAGCAGGGTCTCGGGCCGGGTGGTGGCCACCGTCATGCCGCGCAGGACGCGCTTGCCGCCGTCGGCCTCGGTGATGGTTTGCGGGCCGTCGACGAAGGGGTATTCGATGTGCCAGAGAAAGCCGTCGGTTTCTTCGGTGACGACTTCCAGGTCGGATACCGCGGTGAGCAACTGCGGATCCCAGTTGACCAGGCGCTTGCCGCGGTAGATCAGGCCCTGCTCATGCAAGCGCACGAAGGTTTCAACGACGCCGCGCGAAAGCGCGTCGTCCATCGTGAAATATTCGCGATCCCAGTCGGCCGAGGCGCCGAGGCGGCGCATCTGCGTGGTGATGGTGCCGCCCGAGTACTGCTTCCAGTCCCAGATTTTTTCGATGAATTTTTCGCGGCCGAGATCGTGGCGCGAGAGCTTTTGCGCATCCAGCTGGCGTTCGACCACGATCTGGGTGGCGATGCCGGCGTGGTCGGTGCCCGGAATCCAGGCGGTGTCGGCGCCCCGCATGCGGAAGTAGCGCGTCAGGCCATCCATGATGGTCTGGTTGAAGCCATGCCCCATGTGCAGCGTGCCGGTGACGTTGGGTGGCGGCAGCTGGATGGCGAAGGTCTCGGGCGCATCCGGCACATTCTCGACATGGCGGCCGGCGCGAAAATAGCCGCGTTGCTCCCATTCTGGATACCAGCGTGCCTCGATGGCCTGAGGCTCGAAGCTCTTGGAGAGTTCCTGAGGAGCGGCAGCGGAGGAAGATGAGGTCATGATGGTCCCGGGATCTTACGGAGGCGGCAAACCTTCCATTTTAAGCCATGGTAGCCAACCTCTCCCGCGCGACTGGCCGCAGGTGGTTCCTGACCTCTGTGGGCGAGGACCGGCGTCAGCGCGAAGCGGGGGCCTGCAGCGCGTGTTCAAGCGCTTCGCGTACCAGGCGCCGCAGTTCGGGCTGTAGCGCATCGGCGACTTGTTGCGCCAGGATATCGAGGTCGGGTGGGGGGACAGGAGCCGCCTTCGCCGGTGACGGTGGCGGCGTCATCACTGGCGGCGGCTCGATGACATGCGTGAGCACCGGAACGTCGTCGTCGAGTTCCGTACGCTCGGAGATGGGGGAATCGTCTTCGGGATCGGTCAGGAAGGCGGGCTCGCTGCGCCGCGTACGAAAAGGAGGCAATTGGGCCATGGCGATCCTCAGGGGAGCTGGTTGCGGTTGAGATCGAACGCCTGGAGTTCGCAGGCTGCCGCCTGATAGTATCGCCAATGCGCCCGGCCTCGAGCCCGGTCGGCGGGGTCGGCGGAAACGATTTCCAGAACGTCGGGATAGGCCAGGGGCAGCGGCAGGGCCGCATCGGCAAGATTGAGTACACACGGCGTATCGGGAGGCGGAGGCTGGCGATACAGGCCGATGGGCGTGCAGGCGAGAAGGGGGTCGTCGGCGTCGACATGCGGAACGAAGTTGGAGCTGTCATACTCCCATAGCAGCCGATCGAGGCGGTCGAACTGTTCCGCATCGGGACAATACACCGCCACCCAATGGCGTTGACGGGCCAGGTGTGCGAGCACCGCACACGCCCCTTCCAAGCGCTGCGCCGCCCCGAAAACCACCCTGACCCGGATCACGCCGGTGGGAAGGTTTTCGGATGAATGTGGCACGCCTGCGCTTTCGATCAACATAGGTTGTCATGGTGCGCGTCTACAATCGCGCGCTGGCCTTACTTTTACGGCAATGTTTATGATCTATCCCGAACTCTTCAAATCGCTCGAGGCGGTGCGCTGGAATATGGCCGCCGATATCCCCTGGGACGACTTTGACGCGAGCAAACTGTCGGACGACCAGGCCAATACTATCAAGATGAATGCCATCACGGAATGGTCGGCGCTGCCGGCCACCGAGATGTTCCTGCGCGATAACCGGCACGATAGCGATTTCAGCGCCTTCATCTCGGTCTGGTTTTTCGAAGAGCAAAAGCATTCGCTGGTGCTGATGGAGTATCTGCGGCGTTTCCGGCCCGAACTGGTGCCTACCGAGGAAGAACTGCACCGGATCCGCTTCGAATTCGATCCGGCGCCCGCCCTCGAAACGCTGATGCTGCACTTCTGCGGCGAGATCCGGCTCAATCACTGGTACCGCTGCGCCGCCGACTGGCACACCGAACCCGTGATCAAAGCCATCTACCGCACGATTTCGCAAGATGAGGCGCGGCATGCCGGCGCCTACCTGCGCTACATGCGGCGCGCACTGGGAGGGGGCGAGCAAGGCGGCCTGCAGGCGCGGGCCGCCTTCGCCAAGATGGGCGTCCTCATGGCCTCGGTGCAACGCAAGGGTGGGGCTTTGCACCCCACCAACATCCACGTCAATAAGTCGATGTTCCCCAACGATACGGTGCAATCGCGCCTGCCCGAGCCGGATTGGCTGGAGCATTGGCTCGACCATCAGATTCGCTTCGATGACGCGTGGGAGCAGAAGGTCAGCGGCCGCATCCTGCACAACCTGTCGCTCCTGCTGGGCGAAACCTTCGCATCGGTGCAAGACCTCAGCCGTTATCGCAAGGCCGTGACGCGCGTGTTGCGCGGCCCCGGCGACGCCCTGGGCACGGGGTCGGGGCTGGTGCCGGCATGAGTGCGCCGGGCCGCCCCAAGCGCGAATCCTCCCTTGGGGAGGAAGTCGCGCAGCGACCGGAGGAAAGTCCAGGGAGCGATGACGGGCCGGCGGCGCCGCGATTCGAACTCAAAATGCTGCCTCGCGCCGAGTTGACGGCGCAGGTGGCGGCGGGGCGCTGGCCCCGTCCGCTGGTCTTTACCAACGGTGTGTTCGATATCCTGCATCGGGGCCACGTGACCTATCTCGACCAGGCCGCGCAGCTGGGCGCCACGCTGGTGGTGGCGGTCAATACCGACGCCTCGGTACGCCGCCTGGGCAAGGGGCCCGACCGGCCACTTAATGGCGAGCAGGATCGTGCCGCGCTCCTGGCGGCGCTGGCCAGCGTGAGCGTGGTGACGTGGTTCGATGAAGATACCCCTGAAAACCTGATCGCGGCCTTGCGCCCCGATTGGATCGTCAAGGGCGGCGACTACGACATGGCCAGTCTGCCCGAAACCCGCCTCGTGGCGCAGTGGGGCGGCCGGGCGGTGGCTATTCCGTTCGAGCACCAGCGCTCGACGACGAAGCTGGTGCGGCGGATTCGCTCCGGCGCGGCAGGCTCAGAGTGACTTGCAGGGTTTCAGGGGCGGTTTGTCGCGTGAGGCGTTCGGGTTCGCGACCGCGCTCTTGGGGCGGGATGCCGAAGGCTCCCGTGCCGTAGGCGTACAGGGCGAAATTGGCCAGCAGGGCGAGCAAAAACAGCGTGCGCATGAGGGCGTCCGAGGTTGAGGCGGCGATACGCCGGCCCCGCGAAGGGCGGGTGGCGCGTTTGCTGGAGCGGCGCTGATCCCGGCCCCGCGAATGAAATCAGGCGGAATCATTCTGGGCGTGGGCCGCCAGCGCCGCTAAACCGTCCAGTACCGGATTATCCACGATTTCGAGATCCAGGCCGGGCATCGCGGCGACCGCATCGCGCGCCACGGCGGCCAGCTCGGGCCAGGCGCCGCCGCCCACCACCAGCCGTAACGGTACCGAGGGATGATGCCAGCCCGCGAGCCGCAGCTGATGCGTGACGGCTCCCCACTGGGCGGCGAGGATGCCGGTCTGGATCGCCGCCAGCGTATGGTCGGGATAGTCCATGAGATCGCCACGGGCGCCGGGCAGGCGCGCCGTGCCGCTGGCCAGCGACGAGCGCATCAACGCCACACCGGGCAGGATCAGACCGCCCGGAAAGCGACCGTCGGGTGTGATCGTGTCGATGGTGGTGGCCGTGCCGAAGGTGGCCAGCACCTGGACGCAGCCTCGCCGCCGGGCGGCGGCATGGCGAGGATGAGCCCAGAGTCCGACCAGCGACAGCCAGCGGTCGGCACCCAGGCGGTGAGGCTCCCGATAGCCGTTGATCAGCCCGAGCGCCGCGGGGCGCGCCACTTGCCACGCAATATCGATCCCGCTGTGAGCGCGCACCAGTTGCTGGAGGCGCGCCTGCAGCCCCGGAGCCGCCACGACCGACCCCAGGGCGCCCCGCAGCGGCGGCAGGGCGGCCAGCCAGGCCGGCAGGGCGGCGGGCAGTTCGTCTGGCGCCATGACGAGCGGCGCGGGCTCGCGGCCGCCGTCTGGCGCCAGCCAGCCGGCCTTGATGCGGGTGTTGCCGACGTCGATGAGCAGCTTCATGGCGCTGGCCTGACGGAAACGTCGCCGACGCTGAGCCATTGTGGCGGTGCCTCGCCCTTGGCGAGCCCCAGGCGGCCAAAGGTGTCGATGCCGCAGGCGGTACCGGCGGCCTGTTCGCGGCCTTGGTCGAGCAGGCGGATGGCCCGGCCGGCCAGGACGTCGGCTTCGGCAAAGGCCGCCGGCAGAAAGGGCAGCCCCAGCGCCGGCCGCCAGGCGCGCTGGGCAATCTCCAGTGCGGCCTGCCATTGGTTGGCGATCGCCTGCGCCAGGTCGGCGGGTGTGGCGTCATGCTCCGTGTCGGCCCAGCCCGCGACCGGCCGCTGCAGCGTGGCGCTCAAGGCGTCGCCCCGCGCGAGGTTGATTCCGATGCCGATTACCAGGCCGCCGGGTTGATTGGCGCGATGGCCGGTCGACTCCATCAGGATGCCGGCCAGCTTGGCCTCGCCCCATTGCAAATCGTTGGGCCATTTCAGGCGCAAGGCATGGCCCGGCGGCAGCAGTTCGGCCAGTGCCGTCCAGGCGGCCAACCCCAGCCAGATGGACAAGGTGGGCATGGCCGCCGGCGGCAGCGGTGTCTGGAAGGCGCAGGAAAAGGTGAGCGCGGTGCCGGGCGGCGTGAGGAAGGAGCGGCCCGCGCGGCCCCGGCCGCCCGATTGCCAATGAGCTCCCAGGAGCGCGGGTGTGGGATGGCCCGCCCGCAGTGCCGCCAGAAGGTCGGCATTGGTGGAACCGCTTTGCTCGACCCAGGCCACCGAGGGCCAGTGCGGCAGGCGCCGCCTCAGGGCGGCCTCCTGGTGGGCGGAGGAAAGGGCCGAGGGCGGGGCCGCGGCGGGCGCGGAGTCTAGGGTTCCAGTCATGCGTGTCAGGAGAAAAAGCGGTCGACGGTGGTGATGCGGCGTGGCTGGCCGGTGTGCCGGCGCGGTGCCTGTGTGGCGCCAGGATGGCAAGTTTGCCATGCGGGAGGGGAATGGCCACATTGTCATGCCGCGTCGGCTATAGTGCCACTTGCGGCGCGATGCCGACGCTTCCTTCTCACCAATCATCCGCGGAGCATGCAGAGCGACGCCCAGACCGTGATTCTCGATCGCTCCGGCCAGGCCGCGACCGTGCGGCTTGCCGGGGCCTGGACCTTGCCGGCGCTGGCGCCCCGCGGCGAGGCGCGCCAGCGCCGGCAGGCCCTGGCCCAAGCGCGCGCCGATGCGGCCTGGGATCTCACTACCATCGAGCGCCTCGATTCCGTGGGGGCCCAATTGCTCTGGCAAAGCTGGGGCCGCCGCCTGCCCGAGCGCATCACGCTTTCGCCCACGGCCCGCGATATGTTCGCCCTATTGGCCGAAAATGCCCTGCAACCTCCGCCGCCTCCGGCGCGCGAATCATGGGCGGCGGTGCGCCGCGTTGGCGATGCGGTGTTCGGCATCTTCGACCACATTCGCGACCTCCTGGTCTGGTTCGGCCTGCTTCTCCTCGAGTTGCTGGGGCTGCTGCTGCGCCCGCACCGCGGCCCCTGGCGCGAGATCTCCGCCCAGGTCTATCGCGTGGGCGCCCAAGCCTTGGGCATCACCGCGCTGGTGGGCTTTCTGATCGGCGTGGTGCTGTCGTATCTGTCGGCGCAGCAGCTGCAACTGTTCGGCGCGTCGGTCTATATCGTCAATCTGCTCGGCGTCGCCATCGTCCGCGAACTCGGCCCCGTCCTGGCGGCCATCCTGGTGGCGGGCCGTTCGGGATCGGCCATTACCGCGCAGCTTGGCGTCATGCGGGTCACGCAGGAGCTCGACGCGCTCAGCGTGATGGGCATCTCGCACGCCCAACGCCTGGTGCTGCCACGGGTGGTGGCATTGATGATCGCCATGCCTCTGCTGGTGCTCTGGACCGACGCGCTGGCGCTGGCCGGCGGCATGCTGGTGTCGGCGGTCGATCTGCAGCTCTCGCCGGCCTGGTTCATCAACGCCCTGCGCGATGCGGTGTCGATCACCAACTTCTGGATCGGGTTTGGCAAGGGCGCCCTGTTCGGGCTGCTGATCGGCCTGGTGGCCTGCCATCATGGCATGCGTATCGAGCCCAACACCGAAAGCCTGGGCCGTGGCACCACGGCGTCGGTGGTGGCGTCGATCACCTCGGTGATCCTGGCCGACGCGGTATGCGCGGTGGTATTCAGCGAGCTGGGGTGGTAGCGATGGCCGAAGCTCCCTGGATCATCGACATCCGCGGCCTGCGCACGGCTTTCGGCAGTCACGTCGTACACGACAACCTGTCGTTGCAGGTGCGCAAAGGCGAAATCCTCACCATCGTGGGCGGGTCGGGCACCGGCAAAACGGTATTGTTGCGGCAGATCCTGGGCCTGTCGCGGCCCGCCGCCGGCTCGATCAAGGTCTTCGGCGCCTCGGTCACCCAGGGTTCGCGCCAGGATCTCGAACAACTGCGCCAGCGCTGGGGCGTCTTGTTCCAGAGCGGCGCCTTGTTCTCGGCCCTGTCGGTGTTCGACAACATCGCCCTGCCGCTGCGCGAATTGCGGACCTTGCCGGCCGATCTGATACGCGACGTCGTGCTCACCCGTTTGGCCTGGGTGGGGCTTACCGCCGACGACGGCAACAAGCGGCCGTCCGACCTCTCGGGCGGCATGGTCAAGCGCGTGGCGCTGGCGCGCGCGCTGGCGCTCGATCCCGAACTGGTCTTTCTCGATGAGCCCACCGCCGGCCTCGATCCCACCCGGTCCGACGAGTTCGTCGAGCTGATCCGCCGCCTGCACCAGCAAAACGGCTTCACCGTGGTGCTGGTGACCCACGATCTCGATACGCTGTTCGCCTTGTCCGACCGCGTGGCGGTGCTGGCCGAGCGGCATGTGATCGTGTGCGCCACGCCGCAGGAAGTCCTCGAGTTCGATCATCCCTTCATCCAGACCTTCTTCCTTGGCGAGCGGGGCCGGCGCGCGCTCGAGGCAGAGGCCACCGCAGGATCCGCCGTCCATGGAAAACCGTAGCCATGCCCTTGCCGCGGGGATATTCACCCTGCTGCTGCTGTTGGGCGCCATCGCCACCGTCTTCTGGCTGCAGCGCGACCAGACCGATCTCGTACCCTACGATCTGGTTACCTACGACTCGGTACAGGGGCTCTCGCCGCAGGCCGCCGTCCGCTATCGCGGTTTGCCGGTGGGCAAGGTCGATAGCATCGGCTTCGCTCCCGATGGCAGCGGCGCCATGCTGATCCGCATCGGCGTGAGGCCCAACACGCCCATGACCGACAACCTCACGGCCACCGTCGAGATGCAGGGCATCACCGGCATTGCCTATATCGATCTCGACGACGACGGCAAGCCGGGCCGGCCGCTGGCATCGAGCGACGAAAAGGTGGCGCGCATTCAAATGCAGCCCGGCCTGGCCGAACGCCTGATGACCCGCGGCAAACAGCTCATCGATTCGCTAGAGCGCGTGGGCTCCGAATTGCAGCAGATGCTGGGGCCCGAGAACCGCGCCGCGATCAACACCATCCTGGCCAACGCCGCGGCCGCAAGCGAGGAAATGCGGCAGGTTCTGGCGGCGCTCGAGCCGATTGCGCGGGAAGCCGAACCGGCCATGCGGCAATTGGGGGCGGCCGCCAGCGAAGCCGGACGGGCGGCCGGCCAGATCGCCGATCTCGCCGGCGATGCGCGCCAGACGCTGCGGCAGCTGATGAGCCCGAACGGTATCATGGCCGAGGCCGGCCGCAGCCTCGAGCAGCTCCAGCGAGCCGTGGCGTCGTTCGGCGGCATGGCGCCGCAATTGAGCGAGCTGACCGAAGATGCCGGAGCCACGGTGCAGTCCGCCCGTCGTACACTTGAAACTTTCGAGCGGGCCCCGCAATCGCTGCTGTTCGGCGCGCCCAAGCCTCGGCCCGGCCCCGGCGAGCCGGGTTTCAGCGGATTCCGTCAACGTCAATAAGCAAGGTTATTCGCCGGAGCTTTCCCGCAAGGTTCCGGCCACCGCAAGGATATGCCGTCCATGACCACAAGCCCCAGCGTCAGCCTCATCGATGATTGCGCGTTCCAGCGCCAGCCCTCCCTTTTCGGGCGCCTGCGAGCCGGATCGCGTTGGCTCGTCCTGGGGTTGGCCACGGTTTTGCTGGCGGGGTGCGCTGGCCTGAATCAGGTTCCTCCCGCACCCCAGGTGCTCGATGTGGGCTTGGTCGAGCTGCCGCGACAGCCCCTGCCGCCGCGGGCGCCGCTGGTGGTCATGCCGGTCGAGGCAGCGCCGCTGCTGCGAAGCAATAGCGTGATCTGGCGCGAAACCGGAACGCTCGAGCCCAATGCCTACGCGTCTTTCCAGTGGGCTTCACCGCCCGCCGCCCTGTTCGGCCAGCGTTTGCGTGATCGCCTCTCGGTGGAAGGTCCGGTGCTCAACACCAATACCACGGGCAGCATGCCCGAGCTTCAGGTGTCGCTGGAGCGTTTCGAGCAGGTGTTCGATCCGCAGGCCGCCAGTACCGGTGGAGCGTCCAGCGTGGGCGATTTCGCCATGCGGGCGGTGCTTACCCGGAATGGCGATGTCATCGATCAGCTGCGCCTGGCGTTGCGTGTGCCGGCCAGCAGCGACGATGCCACGGGTGGCGCCCGGGCGCTGCGCGGCGCGGTGGATGCCGCCACCGAAAACATCGCCCAGTGGCTGTCGCAGCAGCCCGATCTGCAACTGGCCACTCAGCAGGCGTCCAGCGGCCGCTAAGCGCGGCGCGGGCGGCGCGGGCGGCGCCGCCGCGGGTCGGCGCGCCAGCCGTTCAGACCGAGCTTCATGCCTGTACCTCGATGGTCTTGCGCGCGATCACCTGCATTTCCACGTAGGCGTCGGGCAGGGCGATGCCCGCGATCATCGCGGTACCGGTGGGTTTGCAGGGAAGAACCTCGGCCAGGGCGTCGAGCACCGCGGGGAGGTGTTCGTGGGCCGAGATGATGAGCGTGTAATTGACGATCTGCTCCAGCCGCGCGCCGCAGGCGGCGAGATACTCCGAGATGTTGGCCACCATCAGGCGCGTCTGTTCCGCCGCCGTGGGGGCCAGGCGCTGGTTGGGGTAGTCCATGCCGATGGTGCCCGAGACGAACACCCAGTCCTGGTCGAACATCGCCCGGCTGTAGGGCGCGTTGGAAAACGGGAGGGGAAAGGCGGCGGTTTGCATAAGCTCGAACTCCGAAGAAGAGTAGGGAAGAGTTAGCGCGGCGTGGTCATGGCGCGGACGATGGCGCGCGCATGCAGGTCCGTACTGTCGAACACGGGTATGCCGGGATCCAGTTGGGCGGCGAGCGGGCTGAGTTCCGTGCAGCCCAGCAGCAGGCCCTCGGCGCCCTGGTCGCGCAGCGAGGCGCAGAACTCGGCGATCGCGGCCGTGGCTTCGGGCGTGGACTCGCCGTGTACCAGGGGCCCGAAGATGATGGCGTCCAGGTCGCGCTGGCGATCGGCCTCGGGGAGCAGCAGCTCGAAGCCCGCCTGCTCGGTGAGCCAGCGCCCGAAGAACGGCGCCTGCACCGAGAAGCTGGTGGCCAGCAGGCCCAGGCGGCGCATGCCCGGGTGGGCGGCGCGGATGCTCGCGGCGGTCTCGCTCACCAGATGCACCAGCGGCAGGCCGGCGGCCGCGGCCACCTCGTCGGCCGCGAAGTGCCCGGTGTTGGACAGGATGGCCACCAGGCCCGCGCCGCCGTCGCGCAGTTCGCGCGCGGCGTCTTCCAGGCGGCGCGTAACCGAAACCTGTTCGCCAGCGGCCATCTCGGCATAGAGCGGCGCGAAATCCAGGCTGTTGATCAGGCAGCGGGCCGAGTGCAGGCCGCCCAGGGTAGCCTGGACGTGCTCGTTGAGCAGGCGGTAGTAGAGCAGCGTGGAGGGCCAGGCCAGGCCACCGATCAGGCCGGCGGTTACCATGGTGGATGAGCGCGAGGCCATCAGTCGAGCTTGAAACCGAGGCGTTTGATCACCGGCGCGTAGCGGGCCGAGTCGTCCTCGATCCGCTTCGCCAGGGCTTGCGGCGTTGTGTCGGCCGCCGGCTCGAAGCCGAACGTCAGCAGCTTCTCTACCACGTCGGGCTGATGCACGGCCCATTTCACCGCTTCGGCGGTACGCTGCACGACCTCATCGGGCAGCCCGGCGGGGCCGACCACGCCGAACCACACCGTGAAGTCGAAGCCGTCGAAACCGGACTCCGCCAGCGTGGGCACGTCGGGTAGGCCCGAAAAGCGGCGCGCCGAGGTCACGGCCAGGAGCTTGGCCCGGCCCGTCTCGATGAAAGGCACGTACGGCGCCATGCCGTCGAAGGCGACGTCGACGTCGCCCGCCACCGTAGCTTGCGCCACTTCGGCGCTGCCTTTGTAGGGTACGCGCGTAGTCTCGATGCCGGCGCCTCGGTTGACCTCCTCGTGCGCGATCTGCGCCAGGATGGCGGCCGAGCCGATGTTCAACTGGCCGGGATCGGCCTTGGCGCGCGAGACGAGCTCCTGCACGCTGCCGATGCTGTCCGGCCCCGTGCCCGCGATCACCGCGATGGGGCTGCTGATGGCCAGCGCGATCGGCGTGAAGTCCTTCTGGGGATCATAGGGCAGCCGGCTGTATAGCGAGGGATTGAGCACGAAGGTCTGATCCATGGACCACATCAGCGTGTAGCCGTCGGCGGGCGCGCGCTGCAGCTCTTGTGCGCCGATCAGGGTGTTGCCGCCCGGCCGATTGAGCACAATGATCTGCTGGCCCAACTGATCCTGTAATTTGGACGCTATCAGCCGAGCGGTCACGTCGGCACCGCCGCCGGCCACGAAAGGTACGATCAGGCGTATCGGCCGCTCCGGCCAGCCGGGGGCCTGGGCCTGGGCCGGTCCGTGAATCAGCAGCGCGGCCAGGCCCAGCAGCGAGGCGACGCTCCGGTAGACGAGAGAAAGCTTCATCACTACACTCCGGCTGAAAAAGATGGAATCACTCTAGCGCGGGAGACACGCGTCGTTTATGCCAAACCGACAGCAAACTGTGCGCATCCCTTCGGTCGCGCCTTCCCGGCACAACTTGGTCTGGCGCGAAGACGATTTCAACGCCACGCTATTTCGGTCGTCGCCGCGGCACCCGCAGTTCATGGGGCGTTACGATGAAGCCAGCCGGGGCGTGTGCTGGCCCTCCGACGGCGGCCGCATTACACGCGTGCGAACCTCCACCTGGGAGGGCGCCCAGGCCTTGTATTTCGACTTTCGGCTCAACGACGATCTGCGAGTGCAAATCAATCCCAGCCGCGAACTGTTGCTGACCTTCTGCCTCGGAGGCAAGGTGCAGGGCCAGGTTGGCAGCGAGGATGGTGCGTCGCTGGAGTTTCGCGTCGATCGCGCCCTGCTGCGCACCCCCAACGCCGCTGGCGGCTACCTGATCCGGATTCCCGGCGGTTGCCGCAACCATTTCGTGCAGTTTCGCCTGCGCCGCGAGCTGCTGCCGCTTTGGTTGCGGTCGCTGGGCGTGCGCTTGCCATGGCGTCAACTGGATGAACTCACAGCCAGAGACGATGGCCACGTGTTGTGCAACGCGGCGCTCACGCCGCGCGTGCGCAGTTGCCTGGAGCGCATCCGCGACGAGCCGGTCGGCGACCCGGCCTTCGTGCCGCTGTTCCAGGCCCGTTCCATGGAGCTCTTGACCTGTGTACTACTGGACATCGAGCGCCTGTTGCAGCGTCGGCGTTCCGGTGTCGAAGACGACGCTCCCGCAGCCCAGCTGGCCGCCGTGCGCATACGCGCCCTGGTGGCCGCCCAGCCCGCACGAGCCTGGACGGTTGCCGATCTGGCGCAACGTGTGGGCGTGAGCAGCGCACGGCTGCAACAGCTGGTACGAAGCGCCTCGGGCACCTCGGTCTACCGGCTGGTCATGACGGAAAGGCTGGAGATCGCCGCGCGCCTGTTGCGCGAGACGCACCTGGGCATCCAAGGCGTGGCCAGCGAGGCCGGATGGGAGTGCCATGGTCGATTTACGGCAGCCTTTCGCGCGCATACAGGCCTTAGCCCGAGCGAGTACCGGCTGCGGCACGGTGGCTAGTTGATCGCGTCGCGATCGCTCATGACGATTCCAGCACCTTCACGCGCGCCAGGCAATACGAGAGGGAAGCGGTGGACGCGTCTGGCCAGTTCGGCATTGGACGAGCCATCTTCTGAAGCTCGTCGAGGATGCGCAAATCCAGCGTATCCAGAAGCATGGTATGTGGCGATTATCATATTTGGCGGCATATTATGCTGCATGGAGAGGTGGATCAAGGTTGATTCAGCAGCCTATTCGGAGACCCCTTCCGTAGAATCGGTGGTGGAGTGATAGCCTGAATCATCAAATCCTGCCATGCAAAACCCCCCCTATAAAGACGTTGATCCCGATGAAACCGCCGAATGGATCGAAGCCTTCCAAGTGATGGCGCAGGTTCATGGCGCCGAGAGGGCGCGCTGGATGCTGCACCGTCTCGCCGGCATCGCACACGATCTGAAGCTGGGCTGGAAACCAAGCCTGATCACGCCTTATGTCAATACAATCAGCGTTGACTGCCAGCCGGAGTTCCCGGGCGACCTGGCTATCGAAGAACGCCTGGCATCCCTGATGCGCTGGAATGCGCTGGCCATGGTGGCTCGCGCGAACCTGGCCTATGGCGAGCTGGGCGGCCATATTGCCAGCTACGCCAGCGCCGCGGATCTGTTCGAAGTCGGCTTCAACCATTTTTTCCGGGCACGGACGGATGAGCATGGCGGTGACCTGGTTTTTTTCCAGCCGCACAGCGCGCCAGGGGTCTACGCCCGCGCCTTTCTGGAAGGCCGGCTCACCGATGACGACCTGAACCATTTTCGTCGCGAACTGAGCGCGCCCGCCTTTACCGAAGGCAGCGGCGCGCGGGGGCTATCCAGCTATCCTCATCCGTATCTGATGCCGGATTTTTGGCAGTTCCCCACGGGCTCGATGGGTATCGGCCCCATCAGCTCGATTTACCACGCCCGCTTCATGCGCTATCTCACCCATCGCGGCCTGGTGGATTGCGGCAGTCGCAAAGTGTGGGGGGTGTTCGGCGACGGGGAGATGGACGAGCCCGACTCGACGAGCGGGCTGACGCTCGCCGCCCGGGAGGGGCTCGACAATCTCGTGTGGGTCGTCAATTGCAATTTGCAACGCCTGGACGGGCCGGTGCGAGGTAACGGGCGCATCATCGATGAACTGGAGCAATTGTTCGCTGGCGCCGGCTGGAACGTGATCAAGCTGATCTGGGGCAGCGACTGGGACGGCTTATTTGCGCGCGACGTCACGGGCGTGCTCGCCCGCACGCTGGGCGAAACCGTGGATGGACAAATGCAGACTTTCGCGGCGAAGGATGGAAGATTCAACCGCGAAAACTTCTTTGGCCAGAATCGCGATCTCGCTCGGCTGGTTCAGGGCATCAGCGACGAGCAGATCGATCGCCTGAAAAGGGGCGGGCACGATTTGGTCAAGATCCACGCCGCCTACGCGGCGGCCGCGGCCCATCGCGGCAGTCCGACCGTCATTCTCGCCCATACTAAAAAAGGTTACGGCATGGGCAGTGCGGGGCAAGGGAAGATGACGACTCACTCGCAAAAAAAACTCGACGACGCGGCCTTGCTCGAGTTTCGAGATCGTTTCAACCTACCCCTTACCGATGAGCAGGCCACCAGCCTGGAGTTCTTCAAGCCCGCCGACGATAGCGACATCATGCGCTATTTGCGGCAGCGCCGCGCTGCGCTGGGAGGGCCGTTGCCCAAACGCGAGACCCTCTGCGATCCGGTGGCCAAGCCCGAGCTCCAGCAATATGCCAGGTTTGCCATTGAGGCGGAAGGTAAAGCCATGAGCACCACGATGGCCTGGGTACGGCTTCTTGGCAACTTGCTCAAAGACCCGACGCTGGGACCGCGCATTGTGCCCATCGTGGCGGACGAGGCTCGTACCTTCGGCATGGCTCATCTGTTCAGGCAGGTCGGGATCTACTCCAGCGTCGGACAACATTACGACCCGGAGGACATAGGCACCCTCTTGAGTTATCGAGAAGTGATCGATGGACAGATTCTCGAAGAAGGCATCAGCGAAGCGGGTGCCCTCGCGAGTTGGACGGCCGCAGGTACCAGTTACAGCGTGCATGGGCTGGCCATGCTGCCCTTTTATATCTATTACTCGATGTTCGGCTTCCAACGCGTGGGCGACGCCATCTGGGCAGCCGCCGACCAGCGCGTGCGCGGCTTTTTGCTGGGAGCGACATCCGGACGTACAACCCTGGGCGGCGAAGGCTTGCAACATCAAGACGGCACTAGCCACGTTGTTGCTGCGACGATCCCGAACTGCAAAGCCTACGACCCGGCTTTCGCGGGAGAAATGGCGGTCATCGTGGACGCGGGCATACGCGAGATGATGGTGGAGCAGCGGGATGTGTTTTATTACATCACCCTCATGAACGAAAACTATGCCCAACCCAGCCTGCCCGACAATGTCACGAACGACGTACTGGCAGGGTGCTGGCGCTACGACGGTTGGAAAACCGCGCTTGGCGACTCGCCGCCGTCCGAGGGCCGTTCGGTGGCCTTGATGGGCTCCGGCGCGATACTCACCGAAGTGGTGAAGGCCGCGGAGATGCTGACCGGTGAGGGCTACGCCGTGGAAGTCTATAGCGTCACGAGCTGGAGCGAATTGGCGCGGGAAGGCCTTGCCTGCCACCGCGATTCGCCCGAAGCGGAGCTCGGCGCGACACCTTTCATCACCCGCCAACTGGCCCGTAGTGCTGGTCCCATTATCGCCGCCAGCGACTATGTACGCGCCGTGCCCGAGAGCATACGCGCGTACATACCGAGGGAGAGAGCCTATACGACGTTGGGAACGGATGGCTTCGGGCGCAGCGATACCCGCGTCGCCTTGCGCCGTTTTTTTGGCATCGATGCATCGAGCATCGCACACCAGGCGCGCAGCGCTGTTGCACGCACAATGCAGCGATAAGCGGTCGGCACCATCAAGGCCCACCGCCAAGCGGCGGCCTGCCGCACGTGAAACCTGCGGGACTGGATGCGAGCCGAAATGGAACAACGGCACACAGGGCGCCGTTGTTCAGGCTGCGCCAGCGAAAACGCTGCCAGCCATCCCCGCACGGGGAAGAAATCAGTCGCGGCGTTTGCCGACCTGATCACCGATCACGCCACCGATGGCGGCGCCGCCCACGGTGCCAAGCACGCCGCCGTCGCTGATCACGGCGCCCGCCACGCCGCCCAGGCCGGCGCCGGTGACGGTAGCGCGCTGCCGGCTATCCATGTTGTCCCAGGTGGAGCACCCGGCCGCGGCGACCAGGGTAATGGCAGAGGCCGTGACGGCCAGTAAACGCGAGATGGTCATGACGATCTCCTTCGAGCTGGATGGGTCTATTTTGCCTCACAAATCACGGTCATGCTGTGGGACTTTACCTACAGTTTGTGAAGCGGCTGGATGGGCTCGGGGCGCAGACGTTCAGTGGCGCCAGAAAGTGGGAGTAAACAACACGAGAACGGTGACGAGCTCCAGCCGGCCGAGCAACATGCCGAAAGTGCATAACGAAATCTGGAAGTCGTCGAGCACCGCAAAGGTCGATGCCGGGCCCACCCCGGCCAGGCCGGGGCCCAGGTTGTTCACGCTGGCCAGCGCGGCGCTCAGGGCCGTGGCGGGATCCAGGCCGGTAAGAATGAGCAACAGCGCAATCACCGTGATCGACGTCACATAGAGCATCAGGAAGGCCAGCAGGGCGAGCAGAACCCGATTGTCCACGACCCGCTGCGAGAGCCGGATGGGTGCGATCAGACGAGGATGCAGGACGCGCCGCAACTCGAGCCGCGTCTGCTTGAGAATCAAAAGAAAACGGACGAGCTTGATGCCGCTGCCCGTGGAGCCGCTGGAAGCGGTGAAGCACGACAGCAGCAACATGACCAGCGGCGCGAACACCGGCCAGGCCGCATAGTCGGTATTGGCGAAGCCGGTGGTGGTGGCAACCGAAACCGTGTTGAACATCCCGTAGCGCAGGGCTTCAAAGGGAGTGGCGTAGGTGCCTCGAAACCACAGGAAAGCGCTGATGGCCAGCCCCGCCAGCAGCAGAATGGCCACCACATAGCGGGCTTCCGGGCACTGCCAGTAGGCCTTGGCCGAGCGCTGCCGGATCGCCTTGAAGTGGGTGGCGAAACTGACGGCGCAGATCGTCATGAACACGATCGCGATGCTCTCGAGCAGCGGCGAGTTGAAGGCTCCGAAACTGGCGTCGTGGCTGGAGAAGCCGCCCAGGCTGACGGTGGCGGCCATGTGGACGTAGGCGTCCACCAGGCCCATGCCGGCGCTGACGTAGGCTCCCCAGCAAGCCAGCGAAATGCCCAGATAGACCGCATAAAGGCCTTTGGCGGTGCTGGCGATGCGGGGAGTCAGTTTTTCGTCTTTCATGGGCCCGGGGGTTTCGGCCCGTACGACCTGGCTGCCGCCGACGCCCAGCAAGGGCAGGATGGCCACGGCCAGCACCAGAATGCCCATGCCGCCGATCCACATCAGCGTGGCGCGCCAGACGTTGATGGCGGGTGGCAGGGAGTCCAGCCCCTGGAGCACCGTGGCGCCGGTGGTGGTAAGGCCCGACATCGCCTCGAAGTAGGCGAAGGCGAAGGAGATCGGCTCGCCAACCTTGGCAAAGTAGAGCAGGAAGGGAACGCAGCCCAATAACGGCAATAGGGTCCAGACCAGCGTTACCAGGAGAAAGCCATCACGGGCCTGGAGCTCATGTTGGTGCGAGCGTGTGAGAAAGAACGGTATGGCGCCGGCCACCAGGGCCACCAGCATGGCTTCGAGAAAAGCGTTGAGCGTGCCGTCGTCGACGTAGGCGGCCACACCGACCGGCACGAGCATGGTCACCGCGAACAGCATCATGGCGAAGCCCATGATGTTGAGCAGAATACGCAGGCGTTTCATGGCGAGGCGCGACCAGGCTCAGAAGAACGAGGCGGAGACCTGGAACAGGCGTTCGACCTTGGGGATCAGGCGCCGGCCGGTGACCAGGACGATGGCGTGATCTTCGGATTCGACGACCGGATCGTCGTGTGGCATGAGGATGGTTTCACCGCGCACCAGGGCGCCGATGCTGGCGCCTGGCGGCAGCGGCAACTGGCTGAGGCGGCGGCCGACCACGCGGGACGACGACGCATCGCCATGGGCGATGGCTTCGAGGGCTTCGGTGGCGCCGCGGCGCAGCCGATGAACGGCAACCACGTCGCCGCGCCGTACGTAGCGCAGCAGCTCGCCGATGGTGGTTTGATCGGGGGCCACGGCGACGTCGATACGGCTGCCTTCCATCAGCTCGCCGTAGCTGCGGCGGCTGATGAGCGACATGACGCGCCGGGCGCCCATGCGCTTGGCCAACAGGGCGGCCATGATGTTGTTTTCGTCATCGTTGGTAATGGCCAGGAAAACGTCGGCGCCCTCGATGTTTTCATCCTCGAGCAGGATCTCGTCGGTGGCGTCGCCGTGCAGGACGATGACTTTCTCGGGCAGCGTGGTGGAGAGTTCCTCACAGCGCGCGGCGCTGAGTTCGATCAGCTTGACGGCGTAGCCCTGCTGGACGAGCTCGCGCGCCAGGCGGGCGCCGATGTTGCCGCCGCCGGTGATCATGATGCGATGCGCCGTTTTTTCGGTGCGGCGCAGTGCCCGCATGGCGCGGTGGGCGTGCCGGGTTTCCACCAGCACCACGACCTCGTCGTCGAGCTGGAGCTGGGTGTGTGGCTCGATGGCGATGGGCCGGTTCTTGCGGAACACGGCGAGGATCTGCAGATTGGCGTCGGGGATCCTGGCGGCGAGCTCGGCCAGGCTCAGGCCGGTCATGAGACTGCCGGGACTGACGCTGACCAGCGCCATGGTGACTTGCCCCTGGGCGAAATCAACCACCTGCAATGCCTCGGGAAACTCGATCAGCCGTTCGAGATAGCGGGTGACGGAGCGTTCAGGGCTGATGAGATGGTCGATGCAGAAGCCTTCCGGGCCGATCAGCTCGGGCTGATCCACGTATTCGTTGGAGCGGATGCGGGCGATGCGCTGCGGCACGTTGAATATCTGCCGTGCGATCTTGCAGGCGACGAGATTGACTTCATCGCTGGTGGTACAGGCGATGAGCATGTCGGCGTCGCGCGCGCCGGCGGCCTCGAGCACCGACAGGTGGGTGCCGCTGCCAACGACCACGCGCAGGTCGAGCCGCTCCTGCAATTGCATCAAGGGCGCGCCGTTGGTGTCGACGACGGTGATGTCGTTGCGTTCGGACACCAGGGTCTCGGCCACGCTGGAACCCACGCGGCCGGCGCCCAGTATGATGATCTTCAAGATCAGCTCCGGGCGGCGAGCCGGCTGCGCTTATTGACGTCGATGCCGAGTTGCTTGAGCTTGCGATACAGGTGGGTGCGCTCCAGCCCGGTTTTATCCGCGACGCGGGTCATACTGCCGTTTTCGGCGGCCAGGTGGTGCTCGAAATAAATGCGTTCGAAGGCATCCCGGGCCTCGCGCAAGGGCTGGTTGAGCGCGACCATGGGCCACTCGGGCTGGGTGACGGTGGGCGCCAGCGCCACCTGGTTCGGCGGCACGCCGGGAGCGGCGGGAGCCGGTGCCGGCGCGGGCTCCTGGGCCGGGGTGGCCGTCGCGGGCGCGGGGGCCGCCGGGCGTACACCGGGCGATATTGGCCGGCCGGAGGGCAGCGGCGCCGGAGCTTCGCCGCGCAGCAGGCGCTCGCCCGCTTGCAGGCCGGCCTGCACCGCCTTGAGCAGGCGCTGCATGGTAATGGGCTTCTCGAGGAAATTGATGGCACCGATCCGGGTAGCCTCGACGGCGGTATCGATGGTGGCGTGGCCGCTCATCATGATGACCGGCATGGTGAGCAGCCCTTGCGAGGACCATTCCTTGAGCAGACTGACGCCGTCGATGTCGGGCATCCAGATGTCGAGCAGAACCAGGTCGGGACGGCCGGCGTTTCGTGCCGTGCGCGCTTGCGCGGCGTTCTCGGCGACTTCGACCGTGTGCCCTTCATCGTAGAGGATCTCGGAGAGCAGCTCGCGAATACCGATTTCGTCATCGACGACCAGAATTTTGGCCATGCGTTACCTTTCTGTGGGTCTCTGGGGAGTGCGGGCGGCAGGAGCCGTACCGTCTCCCCCGATCAATCGGGTTAATAGTATAGAGACTCTCGCCCCGCCTTCGCCGCGATTGGCGATCTCGATACTACCACCGTGCTCTTCGACGATCTTGCGCACGATCGCCAAGCCCAGTCCGGTACCGCGCGCCTTGGTGGTGACGTACGGTTCGAAGGCGCGTTGCAGGACGCTTTCGGCAAAGCCGGGCCCGTTGTCGGACACGGTGATCTGCACCGCCGCGAGCGAGGTGCCGTCGGCCAGCCGGGCATTGGCGCGTCGCGTGCTCAGGCGGATGCAGGGCGCCTCGATGTCGGCTGCATGGCTCACGGCGTCGCTCGCGTTGGCCACCAGGTTGTGCACGATCTGCCGGATCTGCGTGGCATCGCACAGAATATGAGGTAGATCACCGGCCAGCGAAATGTCCAGCCGGATGCGCTCGAGGCTGCCGTGCGGCGAATGCAGCGGATCCCAGCCATATAAGGCGAGCACGTCGCCGATCAGGGCATTGAGGTCGGTTTCCTGCAGATTGAGCGATGGTTTGCGGGCATACTCGCGGAACTCATCCACCATGGCCTGCATCGATGCCACTTGATTGACGATGGTCGTGGTAGCCCGCCGCAACAGGGCGGAGTCGGTGTCGTCGAGCTTGTCTTCGAGTTTGATCTGCAGCCTTTCCGCCGACAGCTGGATGGGGGTGAGCGGGTTCTTGATCTCGTGCGCCAGACGGCGGGCCACCTCGCCCCAGGCGACGATGCGGTTGGCCGAGATGACGTCGGTGATGTCGTCGAACACCACCACGTAGCCGCGGTTGCCATCGACGGTGAGCAGAGATCCTCGCATCAGCAGCGTGATGGTGGAACGGCTGCGGTCCTGGTCGGCAAAAGGCTCGGGCGGCGGCGGGTTGGCGCCGGTGTGGGGATCGGGATCGGGGGGCGCGGCGGCGCCCGCCGGCATGGGGCTGGTGACGGTGATTTCGATTTGCCGCTGCCAATACGAGCTGCCGGTATCGGCGGCGGCATGCTCGGCGAAGCCCTGGCGCAGGGCCTGTGCGAAGCCGGTGAGGTCGATCAGGGTCTCAAGCGGGCGTCCGGGCATCTGCCGCAGATCGGTGTGCAGGATTCGCTGGGCACCCTGGTTGAAGGTGGCGAGCCGGAAGGCGGAGTCGAAGACCATCACCCCGGACGATAGGGTGGCCAGGACGTTCTCGAGATAGGCGTTGGAGCGTTCGAGCTGCTGCCGATTGTTCTCGACCATGCGGCGAGCCTCGGCCAGCTCGCGGGTCATGGCATTGAAAGAGCGTGTGAGCTGGCCCACTTCGTCGCGCGACGAGGGCTCGGGCAACTGGCGGAACTTGCCGACGCTGACCGCCTGCGTGCCCCCGGCCAGCCGCAGCAACGGCCGCACCAGCCGAGCCGAGAGCGCGAAGGCGGCGGCGATGGCGGTAAAGGCCGCCAGCAGCAGGGCAAGGGTAAGGGTGATGCCATAGAGTTTGCGCAGGCCCAGACGCGACAGTGCCAGTTCTTGATAGTCGCGATAACCGCGTTGCACCTGGTTGGCGTTCTCGGTGATGTTGTCGGGTACCGGCTGGGTCAGCTGCAGATAGCGGGTTTCGGCCCGCAAAAGCGAATTGAAATCGCCCAGCGGGCCGAGGGTGAGCAGCGGCACGATCACCCGCAAGGTGAGATCGACGTTGTCGACGTCTTCGTCCGCCGTGGCTTCAAGGGTGGGGACGGCCTCGACCGCCGCATAGGAACGGCCGGAACGGATCTGCTGCAGGACGTTGGCCGGCGGCAAGGCCGGCGCCAGGCTGTTGAAGCTGCTATTGGAAAATGCGATGACGTTGCCGCTGGTGGTGAAGATCATCGCATCGGCGACGTCTTGGCGCTCGCGCAGCCGGGTGAGCGCCAGCGCAAGCGAGGGATCGTGAGGGCCAAGGTCGCTCAGTTCGATAGCCAGCATGCGTGCCTTGGCATGCAGATCGCTGAGGCGGGTATCGAGTGCGGCCCGGCCGAGGTTGAGTCCGGCGTCGAGCGCGGCGTTGACACGCACATTGAACCAGGATTCGATAGAACGCGAGAGAAATTGTACGGATAAAGTATAGATGATGGCCCCCGGCACCACGCCGACGAGCGCAAAGGCCAGCGCCAGCCGGGCGGTGAGGCGGGCGCCGAAGACGTTGCGCCGCAATTGCCGGATCAGCCGGGTGGTGAGCGTGACTACCCAGGCGCCCAACGCCAGCGCCACGACGATGTTGAGGCCAAGCAGGAGGGTGTAGTAGCGTTCGATGCGCGAGGCGTTGTTGGTGGACCACGCAAGCAGGCCGAGCAGCAGCAGTGCGCTCACCGCACCGGCCACCAACAGGATGCGCATGAGCCGGTTCACGGCTGCCACGTCTCCAGCAGATCGGGGCGGATCCGGAAAGGGGCCCAGGGCGTGGCCAGTGCCCAGGCACTGCTATTCATGGCGTTGACCTGAAAGGGACGCGAGAGCTGGGAGACGTCGAGCCGCAGGCGCAGGCGGCCTTCGTAGCGATCGGCGGGATCGAGCGCATCGGCGTTGGCGAAGCGCCAGCCACGGATGTGGCGTACGATCTCGAGCGCTTCGTCGAGCGAAGCCACCGGCAGCGCCAGGCCGCCGGTGCTGACGCGCCATTGGCGAATCAGGGCGTTGTACGAAATGCTCCAGAGCCGCTCGGCCTCGACCACCGTGCGGTCGAACCACCACCAACGCGGCTCCGACACCACGAGATCGGCCGTAAAGTACAGCGACAGGCCTCGTTCGGCCACGCCGCGCAGTTGCGAGTTGAGCTCGACGCGGATATCGGCATCGAGGTACCAGCCATCGGCTTGGTGGCTGATTTGCATGCGCTCGACCCGCGTACCCTCATTGGCGGCGGCGATGGGGACGAACGAGACGAGCCACAGGAAAATGGCGAGCAGTCGCAGCATGCGAGGTATCAGGCCTTGGTGAAACACGCATAAAAGAAACCGTCGTGCTGATCGGCGGGCGCGGCGCCCGACAAGGCGGGCAAGAGCTGGCCGGGGGCGGCCTGGCGCAAGGCATCGGCATGGCGCAGCTCGAAGGCCTTGGCCTGCTGCGCGCCTTCTGCGTGAAATACCGAGCAGGTGACGTAAAGCAATGTACCACCCGGGGCGACCACCTGCCACAGCGTGTCGGCGATCTGTTGTTGCAGGGCCGCAATCCGCGAGATATCGTCGGCACGGCGCAGCCAGCGGATATCGGGATGGCGGCGCACGATGCCCGATGCCGTGCAGGGTACGTCGGCCAGCACGGCGTCGAAGGGCCGGCCGTCCCACCAATCGAGCGTGCTGGCGTCGGCCCGGCTCAAGCCCGCTTGCAGGCCAAGGCGATCGAGATTGGCCGCCACGCGCGCGAGGCGAGCGGCGTCGTTGTCGAGCGCGGTGAGCTCGAGGTTGGCCAGCTCCAGGAGATGGGCGGTTTTGCCGCCCGGCGCGGCGCAGGCGTCGAGGACGCGCATGCCGTCGCGCAACGGTAGCAAGGAGGCCGCCAGCTGTGCCCCTGCGTCCTGGACCGACCACCAGCCTTCGGCAAAACCGGGCAATTGATGCACAGGGCGGGGCTGGGTGAGCACCAGGCCATGCTGCAGCACAGGCTCGGCGTCCACGCCGGCGTCGGCCAAGGCCAGCACTACGCGATCGCGAGTCGTACGGCGCGGGTTGACCCGCAGCGTCATGGGCGCGGGCGCATGGGCCGATTCGAGGATGCGGCGCCACTGGTCGGGATGGTCGCGCTGCAACTGCTCGATCCACCAGAGAGGATGGTTCCAGCAGGCCTCGGGATCGTGCCGGGCGCGGGCGTCGAGGTGATCGCGCTCGCGCTGGTAGCGGCGCAGGCAGGCGTTGATCAGGTTTTTGTAGCGTTGCCAACGAGGTTGCCGTTGCGCGGCACGCACGGCCTGATCGACGATGGTGAACTCGGTATAGTGCGGCGCCCAGGGCGCTTGCGCCGAGCCGTGCAGCAAGGCAAGCGCGACGCCCAGCAAGAAGTGGATGCCGGGTTCGGGCGGCGGGCGGTCGAGCAAGAGGCTCTGCAGCGTGCGCACGTGCCCCCACTGGCGCAAAGCGTGGAATGTGAGGTCTTGCGTGGCCGCGCGCATGGCTGGCGGAATCTCGTCAAGCACCTGGGTGAGGGACCGGCCGTGTTCGAGCACGGCTTCGAGGGCAAGGGCGGCGCTGACCAGAATGCGAGCAAGCGGGGCGGAGGCCGGCCCGTTGGATTCCGGGGCTGGCGCGGCCGCCGGGCCACTGACCGTCGGCCTGCTCGCGGCCGTGCCGCTGGTCCTTGGGCCACCGACCATCGGGCCGCCAGCCGTTGGGCCGGCCTGGCGGGCGGGAGCGGGCCGGCTCTGCCGGGCCTGGCCTCGCGGGGTGGGTTTGGGGCTGCGGCCGGGCATCACGCCGGGCTCCAGCCGCGGCGGAAAACGTCGGCCGGCTGGCGCTTGCCGCCGGCCTTCTGGACCTCGGTGAGGCGCAGCAGGCCCTCGCCGGTGGCGAGGTCGATACCGTCGGTCGAAATCGCCACCACCGTGCCCGGGGTGGCGTATGGGGCCGGGCCGGCGGGCAGGGCCTGGGCTTGCCAAACTTTGACCGGCTCGTTCAGGCCCGGCAGCATCACGGTAGCGCCGGGTACGGGATTGAAGGCGCGCACCCGCCGGGCGAGTTCGGTGGCTGGGCGGGAAAGATCCAGCCTGGCCTCGGCTTTATCGAGCTTGGTGGCGTAGGTCGCGCCGGCGCCGGGTTGCGCCGTACTGGGCAGCTGGCCCGCCGCGAGGAGATCGAGGGCTTCGACGATCAGTTCGCCACCCAGCGTCGCCAGGACGTCGTGGAGCTGCCCCGCGGTGGCGTCGCCGATAGGCAGCTCGCGCCATAGGCGCATGGCGCCGGTATCCAGGCCTTCGTCCATCTGCATGATGGTCACGCCCGAGCTGGCATCGCCGGCCTCGATGGCACGCTGGATGGGCGCCGCGCCGCGCCAGCGCGGCAGCAGGCTGGCGTGGATGTTGAGGCAGCCATGGCTGGGTAGTTGCAGCGTCCAGGCCGGCAGGATCAGGCCGTAGGCGGCCACCACCATGGCTTCGGGCCGGGCCGCGAGCAAGGCGTCGCGCGCCGCGGAGGCGTCGTCGGGGTAGCGGCCGTCGAGGCGCAGGCTGCGCGGCTGCAAGACCTGGGCGCCATGTGCCAGCGCCGCCTGCTTGACCGGGCTGGGCTGCAGTTTCAGGCCGCGCCCCGCCGGGCGGTCGGGCTGGGTGAGAACCAGGGGTATGTCGTGGCCCGTCGCCAGCAGGCGCTCATAGGCCACGCGGGCGAAATCGGGGGTTCCCGCAAAAACCAGACGCATGAAAATTACGCCACGGCCTGGGCCTGGCGCTCCTGTTTGCGCAGTTTGGTTTTGATGCGCGATTGCTTGAGTGGCGAGAGGTATTCGACGAATACCTTGCCGTCGAGGTGATCGATCTCGTGCTGCACGCAAATGGCCAGCAGGCCATCGGCGTCGAACTCGAAGGCATTGCCATCGGGGTCGAGCGCCCGCACGCGCACGCGCTCGGCGCGCTCGACCTTATCGTAGATGCCGGGCACCGAGAGGCAGCCTTCTTCGTAGACGATGCGGTCGTCGCTGCGCCAGATGATCTCGGGGTTGATCAGGGCGCGCAGTTCGTTGTGCTGTTCGGAGACGTCGATGACGATCACGCGCTCGTGGACATCGACCTGCGTGGCGGCCAGGCCCACGCCCGGCGCGGCGTACATGGTTTCGGCCATGTCGCGCACCAGGGTGCGGATGCGGTCGTCGACGACTTCAACCGGCTTGGCCACCTTGTGCAGGCGGGGATCCGGAAAATGCAGAATGGGTAGCAAGGCCATGGTAGGCACCCGTACGAAAAAGATTTGCCCAACTCTCCACTATAGAGGAGTGGGTATGGTGTAGCCAGTAGATGGGGGCGCCGCGCCGTTTTTTCAACGAGGCTTGGCGGGTGTGTCCTGGAGTATCCGATCGGCGGCGGATACGCTGCCCCACAGGCATGATGGCAGGACGATAAAGGCAAGGGATTTTATGGCATTTTCATCGTCGTCCGGGCCGCGTCCCGCCGGGCCGGAGCCGGAGGCGCGATTGGCACCAGAGCCAGCCGCGCGCGACGCCGCGCTAGCCGCGTGGCTGCGCTTGTCGCTGCAGCCGGGCCTGGGGCTGGTCGCGGCGCGCCGGCTACTCGATCTGGCCGGCGGCGATGCGCTGGCGGTGTCGGCGCTGGCTCCGCCCGACGTTGCCGGCGTCGTGGGGCCGCAACCGGCGGCGGAACTCCTGCGGCCGCCCACCGCCGGTATGACCGCCGCCATCGAGGCCTGCCTGGCCTGGGAGCGAGCCGCGGAGGGCCGTCGCCTGATGGTCTTGGCCGATGCCGACTACCCGGCATCCCTGCGCCAGCTGCACGATCCACCGCTGGTGCTGTATGTCAGAGGCGATGCGGCGCAGCTCGCGCGACCCAGTGTGGCAGTGGTGGGTGCGCGCCATGCTACGCCCGGGGGCAAGGCCTTGGCCCGCAACTTGTCGCTGCAATTGGCGGCGAGCGGTTGGAGCGTGGTCAGCGGGCTGGCACTCGGGATCGATGGCGCCGCCCACGAAGGAGCCTTGGCGGCGGGGCCGGAAGGCGCGGGCACGCTGGCCGTCATGGCCACCGGCATCGATCGCGTCTATCCCGCCCGCCACCAGGGCCTGGCCCAGCGCATCGCAATGCGGGGCGCGGTGATCACCGAACTGCCGCTGGGCACCCCGAGTGCGCCGTTTCAGTTTCCGCGGCGCAATCGGCTGGTGGCCGGCCTGGTGCGTGGCGTGCTGGTCGTTGAGGCGGCCGAACGCAGCGGCTCGCTCATCACCGCGCGGCTGGCCAACGATCTCGGGCGCGACGTCTTCGCTGTGCCGGGGTCTGTCCATGCACCGCTGTCGCGCGGCTGCCATGCCCTGATCCGCGACGGTGCGCGCCTGGCGGCTTCCCTTGAAGACATCCTGGAAGAACTGGAGGGCGGGGCATATCGGCCCACCAGCGGCAAAGCCGACCTTTCACGCCAGCCGCCGGCCCCGCCGGATCCGGGCGAGCCTGAGGCCGCGGCGGTGCTGGCCGCGCTGGGCTACGATCCGCTGGATTTCGATACCTTGCTCGCCCGCACCGGGCTGGCTGCGCCGTTACTGCATGGGCAGCTGCTGCAACTGGAGCTTGGGGGGTGGCTGTGGCGCGGGCCCGATGGGCGGCTGATGCGCCTCGCTCCACCGATAAGGCCGGCGGGCTAGTGGCCTACTCGCCGATGCGTAACGCCCGAGGCGCCGCGGTACCTCGGGCTACATGCTATGCGCGAGGCAACCGGCGTGTGTCGTTAATCCACGCGTAACGCCTGAAGTCCGGCCTGCACGCCGGCCAGCGCCTCGGCGGCGGCCACGCGCGTGGCTTCGGCGTCGCGGCGGCCCTGGATCTCCACCACGCCGTCTTTCAAGCCGCGTTCGCCCACCGTCACGCGCAACGGGATGCCGATCAGCTCCCAGTCGGCAAACATGCTGCCCGGCCGCAGATCGCGATCGTCGAGAATGGCATCGACACCTTGAGCGCGCAGGGCTTCGTACAGCTCGGTTGCCGTATTCCGCACCGCCTCGCTCTTGCTCCAGCTCACCGGGCAGATCACAACATCGAAGGGGCTCAAGGCCGCGGGCCAGAGGATGCCGCGATCATCGTGGTTTTGCTCGATCGCGGCGCCCACGATGCGTGTCACGCCGATGCCGTAGCAACCCATCTGCATGACGGCGGGCTTGCCGTTTTCGTCCAGGAAGGTGGCGTTCAGCGCCTCGGAATACTTGGTGCCCAGGAAGAATACGTGGCCGACTTCGATGCCGCGCTGCAGTACCAGCGGACCGCTGCCGTCGGCAGCCGGGTCGCCGGCCACGACGTTGCGCAGGTCGAGCGTGTACGCTGGCGGCGGCAGGTCGCGCACCCAGTTGGCGCCAGTGTAGTGGAAGCCCGCGGCGTTGGCGCCGCACACGAAGTCGCTCATGTTGGCGACCGTGCGGTCGGCCACCACCAGGGTGCCTTCGGGCACGCCGACAGGGCCCAGGTAGCCGGGCTCGGTGCCGAAGTGGGCCTCGATCTCGGCGGCCGCCGCCAGGCGGAAGCCCTGCGCCAACTCGGGCACCTTGGCGGCCTTGATCTCGTTCAGTTCGTGGTCGCCGCGCAGCAGCAGCATGACCATCCGCGGCGCCTCGCCTTCGGTGACCACCACCACCGCCTTGACGGTGCGCTCGATCGGCAGGCCGAGAAAATCCGCCACGGCGTCGCAGCGCACCTGGCCCGGCGTGGCTACCTGTTCGAGGGGCTGGCCGGGTGCGGCGCGCTCGGCGAGCAGGGGCAGGGCCTCGGCCAGTTCGACGTTGGCGGCATAGCCCGAGGCCGGGCTATAGGCGATGAGATCTTCGCCGGTATCGGCGATCACCTGGAACTCATGGCTGCGTGAACCGCCGATCGAGCCGGTATCGGCGGCAACGGCGCGAAACTCCAGCCCCAGCCGCTGGAAGATGCGCTGGTAGGCGTCGTACATGCGGTCGTAGCTGGCTTGCGCATCCGCCTCGGTGCGATCGAAGGAATAGGCGTCCTTCATGGTGAACTCGCGGCCCCGCATCAGGCCGAAACGCGGCCGGCGCTCGTCGCGGAATTTGGTCTGGATGTGATAGAAGTTGCGCGGCAACTGGCGCCAGCTATGGATCTCGTTGCGCGCGATGTCGGTGATCACTTCTTCCGACGTGGGCTGCAGCACGAAATCGCGCTGGTGGCGATCCTTGATGCGCAGCAGCTCGGGGCCGTACTGCTCCCAGCGGCCCGACTCCTGCCAGAGCTCGGCCGGCTGTACCACCGGCATGAGCAGCTCCAGGGCGCCCGCGGCGTCCATCTCTTGGCGGATGATGGCCTCGACCTTGCGGATGACTCGCAGGCCCAGCGGCATATAGGTGTAGATGCCCCCCGCCAGGCGCCGGATCATGCCGGCGCGGGTCATCAGGCGATGGCTGGCGACTTCGGCATCGGCCGGCGCCTCTTTGAGGGTGTTGATATGGTAGTGAGAGGCGCGCATGGAACGGTTTGATCGATATAATCGTTGGCAATTGTATAGAAATTGCTGGAGGTGGCCATGCTGGATCGGGAAGGCTACCGTCCCAACGTCGGCATCATCCTCGTCAATCAAAAAAACGAGGTCTTCTGGGGTAAACGAATTCGCGAACATGCCTGGCAGTTTCCGCAGGGCGGCATCAAGCACGGCGAGAGTCCTGCCCAGGCCATGTATCGCGAGCTGCACGAAGAAGTCGGGCTCAAGCCCGAACATGTCCGTATCTTGGGGCGCACACGTAACTGGCTACGTTACACCGTGCCCGAGCGTTTCGTTCGGCGCGAGTGGCGTGGCCACTATAAAGGACAAAAACAAATCTGGTTCCTGCTGCGTATGGTAGGCCGGGATTCCGATGTCTCGCTGCGCGCGACCAAGCATCCGGAGTTCGACGCCTGGCGCTGGAGCGACTACTGGGTGCCGCTGGATGCCGTGATCGAGTTCAAACGCGAGGTCTACACCGATGCGCTCAACGAGCTCGCCGCCATCCTGTTTCGTCGGCAAAGCGAAACCCGCTTTCTTCGCCAGCATCTGCAGGCGAGCACGCGTGGCAACGGCATGCGCCAGCCCAGGCACGCGGGCGACTTGCCGCCGCCCCCGCCGGCGGTGGTGTCCAACGCGCCCGAACCGGTGCTGGCCGTGGCGCCCGAGGAGCAAGGCTGAAGCCGGATCCTCGCCATGCGACTGCTGCTCGTTGAAGACGAAACCGATCTTGCCGACTGGCTCAAGCGAGCCCTGTCGCAAAGCGGTTTCGTGCTCGATCACGCCGCCGACGCCCGCGCCGCGCGCGTGCTCACCAGCACCAGCAGCTACGATGCGGTGGTGTTGGATCTGGGGTTGCCCGACACCCATGGCCTGATCTGGCTGCGCGACCTCCGGGCTGAGGGTAACAGTACGCCGGTTCTCATCCTGACCGCGCAAGGCGCCCTGGAAGACCGCGTGCGCGGCCTCAGCATCGGCGCCGACGACTATCTCACCAAGCCCTTTGCCCTGGCCGAGCTCGAAGCCCGGCTCACGGCGCTGGGCCGGCGGGCTCGCACCACAAGGGATGCGGTCATCGAATTCGGTGCGCTCACTTTCGATAGCGATACGCGCACGTTCATGCTGGGTGGCAGCATGCTCAACCTGACGCCCCGTGAACGAGCGGCCTTGTCGGCCCTGATACTGCGCCGGGGCCAACCGTTGCTCAAGTCGGCGTTGGCGCAAAAGGTCTTCAACCTGGAAAGCGACGCCGGGCCCGATGCCATCGAGGTTGTCGTGCATCGGCTGCGCAAAAAGCTGGTGGGGGCGGGCGTGCGCATCTCCACGGTGCGAGGGCTGGGCTACATGCTTGAACGCGATGTCCCGGGCCGCAAGGCCTGACTGGCGGCTTGGCCGCATCCGCCGCCGGCGGCGCGAACGCGCCCGCTTGCGCCGCCGGGAGCGCTTTCTGGCCGACGCCATGCACCAGCTGCGCAATGCCGTGGGAACGCTGGCAACCCAGGCGGCCATGATCGGGCGTGCGCAATCATTGGATGAGCAGCGCGATACCGCCCAGGCGCTCGAACACCGGCTGCTGCAATTGGGGCGTTTTCTGCATCAGCTGGAAAAGCTCGATAGACGCCAACCGACGGCGGACCTGCCGGTCTTCGATGCCGTCGAATGCGCCCGCTCCCTCGTGTACGAGTTTGCCGGCCAGGCCAGAGCCCGCGGCGTGGACCTCGGCTGGGTGGGCGAAGCTTCCATGGCAGCCATGCCGGTCCATGGCCAGGTCGACGAGATCCATGAAGCGCTGGCGAATCTGCTCGACAACGCCATCCGCCATACCCCTCCGGGAGGGCGCGTGGATGTGTCGGTCGAGAGCGGCATCTCTCAAGAATGCCGGTTTCGCGTGGCCGACCAGGGGCCCGGCCTCCCTCCCAGCGAGCGGCGGCGGGTGTTTGCGCGCTTCGCTCAACAGCGCTCCGGAACTCCGGCGTCACAAGGCCGAAGCGGGCTGGGCCTGGATATCGCGCGCCGGCTGGTGCATGCCAACCGGGGCCGCATCGAGGTGGGCGACGGCCTGCCGCACGGCAACGGCAAGAGCGGCCTCTTGATCACGATTACGCTGCAACGAGCCGCCCCGGCCCGTCAAACCCGATAAGGCGCGGCGGACGAGCCGCCCCTGCCGGGGCTCATCCATTCACGGTGAGGTTGGCAGGGCCAAACCTACCGGAGCCGAAGAGTCCCCGCATCGTGGCGGAGACGCTCAGGCCGGAATTCTTCACTTCTTGGCAAGCCGGCCCCGACCTCCGGAGCGGGGGAGGGTGCCGCTACGCCAAAAATTCTCTTTATATTGAAAGTTATTTGAAAGATTAAATTATATTGATTTATGCTTGGATTGTTTTGAAATATGTTGTTCGTAGGGCGGCATAGAGTGTGGCCGACAGAAAATCCGTGAAAATCCAGCTGTTTTGATGTTTATATCTTTAATGTTTTATTAAGTTTCGGACAGTTTTTGAGGGACAGGTTTTTGTGAATACGTAAATTTCCTTGATTTTACAAGGAGTTATCTTTAAAAGAGCGATTCCTGACCTCAAGAACTAGGGATTACCCGATAAATCATGAATTTTTCGGTTAATGAAAGCGTAATGAAAGTATATGGTTATAACCTTCGCCTTCCCGTCGCCATGCCAGACGTGCGCCAAGCCTGTCTGTCTTGCACGGTCAAGGTCGTTCGGCGACGCCGTGTGTGCTGTCGTCACGAACTCCTTGAAAGCGGCGACGAAGAATCCGGCCGGAGTTCCGGCCGTTCACCATGATGTTTTATTTCGCTGTATTCATGAACCGAGGTGACCATGAGCTGGTTGAGTGACAGAGGGCGGATCGAATGGCTGGGAGCCGGAGTGCTGATTGCCATCGGCGCCTTCACCATCTGGGAAGGGATGCGCTATAGCACCGGGACGCTGGCCCGGATGGGGCCGGGTTACTTTCCGGTGGCGCTCGGTGCCATTCTGATTCTGCTGGGCGTCCTGGTTGCGCTGACCGGCGATACCAAGAAAGAAGAGGCCGAGGCTCTCAAAGAAGAAAACTTCTCCAACGAGTGGAGGGGCTGGGGCTGCATCATCGCGGGCATCGTAGCGTTCATTGTGCTAGGCGGGCTGGCGGGCTTGGCACCCGCTACATTTGGTTTGGTGTTCATCGCGGCCCTGGGGGATAAAGAGCACACTCTGACTTCGGCTGCGCTGCTGGCGAGTGGCACCACTGTTGTCGGGGCGATTATTTTCCGCTATTTCCTCGAGTTGCAGTTTCCCCTCTTCCGATGGGGGTGGTAAGCCATGGAATTGCTCAATAACATGATCATGGGCTTCGGCGTAGCGCTGGAGCCCTACAACCTGATGTGGTCGGCCTTTGGCGTATTCATGGGCAACCTCATTGGTGTGCTGCCCGGCATGGGCGTGTTGGCGTCGATTTCCATCCTGCTGCCGCTCACCTACACCATGACGCCCACGGCGGCGCTGATGATGCTGGCGGGGATCTACTACGGCTCGCAGTATGGCGGTGGGATCACGTCGATCATGCTGAATATGCCGGGTACCGCGTCGCATGCCGTGGCCTGTCTTGATGGCAATCCGCTGGCTCGGCAAGGCAAGGCCGGCTCGGCGCTGTTCATGCTGATGTTCTCGTCGTTCTGCGGGGCCACGGTGGGTATCTTGACGATGATGCTGTTCTCGCCCGTGCTGACCGAAGTGGCATTCAAGTTCGGTCCCGCTGAGTACTTCTCCATGATGACGGTCGGCTTGCTGGCGGGTGCGACCTTGGCAAAAGGCTCGGCCATCAAAGGGGTGGCCATGGTCGTGCTCGGCCTGATCCTCGGCGTGGTAGGTACCGATGTCAACTCGGGCATGATGCGCTTCACCTTCGGCGTTCCTGAACTGTCCGACGGCTTGTCGCTCGTCGCAATCGCGATGGGATTCTTTGGCATCGCGGACATCATGCGTAACGTCAACCGTATGCACGATATCTCGCGATCCGGGGATGGCAAGATATCGATGAGCGCATTGCGGCCGCAGCCTGGCGACATCAAGAACACGCGTGGGGCAATTACTCGCGGTACCGCCATTGGGGCCTTTTTCGGCATCCTGCCCGGCACTGGTTCAGGCATCGCGTCGTTCATCTCTTACGCTACCGAGAAGCGCGTGGCTAAGGACCCCAGCCGCTTCGGGCGTGGCGCCATCGAGGGTCTGGCGGCGCCGGAGTCGGCCTGCAACTCGGCCGCGCAGACAGCATTCATTCCCACCATGACGCTGGGCATCCCGGGCGATCCCGTGATGGCGCTGATGCTGGGCGCCTTGATCATTCACGGCATCCAGCCGGGTCCGCAGCTCATTACCGAGCACGCCGACATTTTCTGGGGTCTGATCGCCAGTTTCTGGGTAGGCAACGTCATCCTGCTGATCCTCAACCTGCCGCTCATCGGCATGTGGGTGCGGCTGCTGTCGGTACGTTACAAGTACTTGTATCCCGCCGCGCTGTTCTTTCTCTGCGTCGGGGTCTACAGTACCAACAACAATCTGTTCGACGTCTGGGTCGTGCTGGTCTTCGGGATTGTCGGCTACATCTTTCTGCGTTTGCGGTTCGAGGCGGCCCCATTGCTGCTGGGCTTCGTGCTCGGACCCATGATGGAAGAGAACTTCCGGCGCGCCCTGCTGTTGTCGCGTGGCGACATGTCGGTGTTCCTCACGCGTCCGATCAGTGCGGGCTTCGTCGCGGTCGGAGTCGGCCTGATCCTGTTGCTGGCGGTCTCCAACGTGCGTAAGCGCCGCCGGGATCGGCTGTTGTCGGTCGAAGAAAGCGCGAGTTGAGCAATGGCCCGTCCTTTTCGGGGACGGGCCCTGGATGCCTGTCTGAATCCGTTTGGCGGTACCTTTCAGTCCCGGAACTCTGTTGTAATGATGCAGCAGTCTGGCTGAAGAACTTGCCGATCCTTTGTTAGAATGTTTTCGGGTTCCGGTCTCATGTCGAGGTCGGGAGGTTCAATGCATTGGTCGGGCCGCCAATGCGGGCTTGCAAGTTCCATGAACCTTTACCCGACCCGGCGCTGGGCGCCGCCTCTCTTACCGTTTTGGCTTCCCCTCATCCGCGCCTTGGTGCGTACGGCGTTCCGGAACCTCCCCCCTGTCAAGTGCCACGCTCGCGGCTTCGCCGTGAGCCGCCGCCTCCCGCACGCCGTTCCGCGGGCATCGCCCGCCCATGGTTCGCAAAGCGGTCCGTTGCGCATGCCGATCCTGGCGCGCGTGCGTGCGAGCGGAGCCATCCAATGAGTTTGACGACCCTTCTGGCCTGTGCCTGGTTCGGCAGCGTGGTGGGGTGGCGACTGGCCTTTCTCCAAGGCGCGCTGCTGAGGTACGCTCCCACGCTGCTGCCTGCCGGCCTGTGCGCCGCCTTCATCGGGTACGCCCCCGCCGTGGCTCGAGGCCGGGACATCATCGACGTTCTGAATTGGGCGCCTTCGGTCGGGGTGAATCTGGCGCTGCGCCTCGATGGCTTTTCATTATTGTTCGTGGTCCTGATCACAGGCATCGGAACGCTGGTGACGATCTATGCCACGGCCTATCTCTCGAACCAGCCCGTGCGGGAGCGTGCGCGATTCGTCTTCCTGATCCTGGCATTCATGGCGGCGATGCTGGGTACGGTATTGTCCGACAACCTCGTCGTGATGTACGTGTTCTGGGAAGCGACCAGCCTGCTGTCGTTCATGCTGATCGGCTTCGAGATGCAGAAGCCCGAGGCGCGCAAGGCCGCCTTGCAGTCCCTGCTGATTACGGCTGGCGGGGGCCTGGCGTTGTTCGGGAGCATCCTGCTGATCGGCATGGAGCTGAATACCTTCCTGCTCTCCGAAGTCGCGCGACGCTCGGACGAACTGCTCGGGAGCCCATGGCTGGCTCCGATCATTGTCCTGCTTCTCATCGGAACATTTACCAAATCGGCGCAGTTTCCCTTCCACTTCTGGCTACCGCAGGCGATGGCCGCGCCGACCCCGGCCTCGGCCTACCTGCATTCCGCCACCATGGTGAAGCTGGGCGTCTACCTGCTGGCGCGTTTCGAACTCGTGTTTCGCGATGTCCCGTGGTTCGGCGATACGCTGGTGGTGTTCGGTTCCGCAACGATGCTCATTGCCGCGGCCGGCGCCATTCGAGCCACGGGCTACAAGGCGGTGCTGGCGCAATCGACAGTGGCATCCCTCGGTATTCTCGTGATGTTGATCGGTCTCGACGGGCCGGTTTCGGCGGTAGCCGTCTGCGGGTTCATCGTCGCACACGCGTTCTACAAGGCGGCCTTGTTCTTCTGCGCGGGCACCGCCATTCATGCGACTCACATACATGAACTGCGCAAGCTGGGCGGCCTGGCACGGTTCCTGCCGGCGACGGCAACGGCGATCGTCCTGGCCAGCTTGTCGATGGCGGGATTGCCGCCCTTTGTCGGCTTCATCGCCAAGGAGTATTTGTTCGAGGCGCAGTTGGCGAGTTCCTGGAATGCATTCCCCGTCCTGGTGGCGGTGATCGTCAATGGCGTCATGGTTGCGACGGCGGCGGTCGTTTCGCTCCAGCCCTTTTTCCTCAAGCGCGGCAAGATCCGGCATGTCGAGCATGGCGAAACCCCCGGTTTGCTGATCGGGCCGCTGGTGCTCGGGTTGCTGGGGGTGGGGTTGATGCCCGGCTTCTTCTCCGACTATCTGATCGGGCCGGCGGCGGCCGCGATACTCGGCGCGCCTATCGCCGTGTCATTCTCCCTGTGGCACGGCCTGACGCCGATGCTGGCGCTCAGCGGCCTGGCGGTGACGCTGGGTGGATTGCTGGCCTGGAGGTGGAACTCTTTCCATCGCGCTCTCAATCGTATGCCGCTTCTGACACGCATCGACGCCAACCGCATTTACCAGGGAGTCGTCGACCGTATCCTGGGAACGGCGCGGTGGTGGACGCGGCAACTGCAGAACGGCGATAGCCGCCGCTATGTCCTGATCACCAGCATCGCGCTCGTCGCCACGGGAGCTTGGTCGATGGCACGCTCGCGGAGCGTCATGGAGTTGACGCTTGCCGGCGAATTGCTGCCTTTGCCGGCCATCCTGCTGGCGTTCGGTCTGCTCGGCTCCGTCGTGGCCGCCCGCACTCGCTCATTGGTGACTGGTCTGATCGGTGTCGGCGTCGTCGGCTACGGATCCGCGCTGTTATTCCTGCTGCACGGCGCGCCGGACCTGGCACTGACGCAGTTTGCCGTGGAGACTCTGGTGCTGATCGTTCTGATGGCCGTTCTGGGGCGTCTTCCCGGTATCGCCGGCCACACCCGCAGCCGCCGTGAACGGCGTGTCGACGCCGGCATTGCCGCGGCCTTCGGCCTGCTCGTGTTCGCCGCCCTGGTCAGCATGCTGGCGCTGCCGTTCGATGGTCGGGTATCGGATTTCTTCGCCCAGACCAGCTACCTCGAAGCGCATGGCATGAACGTGGTCAACGTGGTCATTGTCGATTACCGCGCCCTGGATACCCTGGGCGAGATCGCCGTCGTGGCTTTTGCCACGCTGGGCGTGTGGTGCCTGTTGCGCCGTCGCCGGGCAGGTACGGGGCTGAAGCCCCCCGCCGGCAAAGCCGGGGAGGGCAAGGCATGAACTCCCTGATTTTCTCGACGGCGAGCCGTGTGTTGTTCTGGCTGATGCTGGGCGTATCCCTGGTCATTCTTTGGCGAGGCCACAACCAGCCGGGTGGCGGTTTCGTCGGCGGGCTGGTCGCTGCCATGGCATTCAGCGTCGTAGCCTTGTCCGAAGGCGTTCCCGAGGCGCGGCGCAGGCTGCGCCTGCACCCGGTCGTGCTACTGGGCATGGGGGTGATGTTCGCGGTGCTCAGCGGCCTGCCCGGTCTGGCCGTTGTCCAGGGATTTTTGTCCCATCAATGGCTGGTTTTCCAAAACGGGTTCAAGCTGGGTACGACGCTGCTTTTCGACGTCGGGGTGTACTGCGCGGTGATGGGAGGCATGCTGTGCCTGGTGTTCCGCCTGTACGAGGATGAAGAGGACGCACCATGAACCTGATCTACGCCGCGGGCTTCTCGGCCATCATGGCCATTGGCCTGTACCTTCTACTCTCGCGCCATATCATTCGCATGATCTACGGCGTGATGCTCATCTCGGCTTCTGTCAACCTCGTGATTTTTCTGGCTGGACGCATCGGCCCGAACCCGCCGCCCGTGATGATGCTCGGCGAAACCATGCTGGCCGACGGCTCGGCCAACCCGCTCCCGCAGGCGCTGGTGCTGACCGCCATCGTGATCGGGTTCTCGCTGGTGTCGTTCGTCGTGGCTTTGGCGCTCAAGACCTATCGCCGCCTGGGCACGCTGGATAGCCGCGCGTTGAACGACGCCGAAGCCCTGGGTAGCCCTTTCGAGCCGCCCCGGCCCGGCAAGGCGCGGAGCGACGAGGAGCGTGACTCGTGATGGCCGGATTCAGCAATGCCGCGGTGCTGTGGCCCGTGCTCGTTCCGATCGCGGCTTCCGCCCTGTGCATGATGTTGTGGAGGGCGCCGCGATGGCAGCGCGCCGTCCATCTGGCGGCGCTGGCCTTGATGCTGGCGGCGTCGCTGCTGCTGCTCCAGACCATCGGTCGCCACGGCGTGGTGGCGCTGACGTTTGGCGGCTGGGGACCGCCGTTCGGCATCAGTTTCGTGGCCGATCGCCTGAGCGCGGCCATGGTTGCGGTCACGGCCGCGCTGGCCCTGGCCGTCGGCGTCTACGGCCTGGCGTCCACGCACCGGCGGCAGGTCCGCAACGGCGTCTATCCGTTGTTCCTGGGCATGCTGGCCGCGGTCAATGGCGCCTTTCTGACCGGCGACATCTTCAACCTCTATGTCTGGTTCGAGATCATGCTGATCACCGCCCTGGGGCTGCTGGTCATCGACAAGAGCCGGGCGCAACTGGATGGCGCCATGAAGTACGCCATTCTCAATCTGTTGAGCACTTTGGTGTTCCTGCTCGCCATTGCGATTCTCTATGGCGCGGCTGGGACATTGAACATGGCCGACCTGGCGCGTGTCGTGCCGGACATCGGCGACAGCACCGCCCTGACCGTGGCCTCGGCTCTTTTCCTGGTTGGCTTTGGCATCAAGGCAGGCTACTTCCCGATGTTCTTCTGGCTTCCGGCGTCGTATCACACGATGTCGATCGCCACCCTGGCGCTGTTTGCGGGCCTGCTGACGAAAGTCGGCGTCTACGCCTGTTTTCGTGTTTTCACGCTGATGTTCGCGGGTGGAGAAGCGCTGCGCGAAGCCATTGCCTTCATGGCGGCCGGCACGATGGTCTTCGGGGTGTTCGGCGCGGCGGTGCAATGGGACGTGCGCCGGATCCTCTCCTTCCATATCATCAGCCAGATCGGCTACATCCTGCTGGGCCTGGCGCTGGGCACGGCGGCCGCGTTTGCCGGCGCCATCTTCTACATCATCCATCACATCATCGTCAAAGCCAATCTTTTCCTGATCGCGGGCGCCATGCATCGTGTCAGCGGAACCTACGATCTTCGCCGCTGCGGCGGCCTGATGCGGAGCCATCCGCTGCTTGCCCTGCTGTTCGCCGTTCCGGCATTGTCGCTCGCGGGCATCCCTCCGCTGTCCGGCTTCTGGGCCAAGTTTCTGGTCATTGACGCCTCGTTCAAGGCCGATGCCGCGTGGCTGGCCGCCGTGGGGCTCTTCGTCGGCCTGCTCACCATCTTCTCGATGAGCAAGATCTGGATCGAGGCGTTCTGGAAGCGCCAGCCGGTGGAGCGCGCCCGCTCGCGCGCCGTGCCGCTTCCCATGGTGCTGGGCATCGGCGCCTTGGCCTTGATCACCGTCTGGATCGGCATACGGCCGGAAATGTTGATGCGATATTCCGACGCCGCGGCGGCCTCGCTGGTGGAGCCACGAAGCTACATCGCAACGACGCTTGACGAGGCAAGCATCACCGCTCCAGCGGGAGGCGCGCCATGATTCCTCCGTTCTTCAGGCGCTTGTGGTCGGGCGCTGAGCTGTGCGCAATCTTCATCCGCGAACTCGCGCTCTCGTCATGGTCGGTGGCCGCCGCCGCATTCGCGCGCGACTCCCGGCTGTCGCCTGCGATCATTGCCGTACCGCTACAGTTGCGCACCGACATGGGAATCATGACGCTGGCCAACCTCGTGTCCCTGACGCCTGGCACCACGTCGCTGCACGTGAGCCAGGACCGTTCGCTGCTCTACGTGCATTGCCTGGATGCCGGAGCGACCGATGACGTGATTGCCGGCATCCGCGAAACGTTCGAAGATACGATCAAGGAGATGGAACAATGATGGAGAGCCTCCGGCAGGTCGATCATTTCCTCACCACCGCCTCATACGTGTTGCTGGTGCTCATGGCGGTACCCTTGGGAATGACCCTCGTTCGCATGCTGGCGGGTCCGAGCTACGCCGATCGCTTCGTGGCGCTCGACATGCTCACCGGCGTGGCCGTCTCGATCGCCGCGCTCACCGCGGCGGCGACGGGCAGGAGGGAGTACATGGACGTCGGTCTGGGCCTGGCGCTGTTCGGTTTCCTGGGAACCTGCGCATTGTCGGCGTTCCTGGAGCGCAAAGAGAGGGGGCGGCCATGAGCCTCGTGCTCGCTGTCGCAGCCCTGCTGCTGAAGATCGCGGGATTTGTCTTCCTGTTTTCCGCCGCGCTGGGCCTGCTTCGTTTCAAGGATCCCTTGCAGCGCATGCACGCCGCGACCAAGGCCGGCACGGTTGGGGCGGGTTTGTCCGTCGCGGGTGCGGCACTGGCCCATGGCGATGGGCTGACCATGATCGTTGCCGCCGTCACGATCCTGTTCCTGGTCATCACCGTTCCGCTCGCCGGCCATCTGCTCGGTAGGGCCATTTATGTCTCCGGCGTGCCGCTCCAGGGCATCGAGGGCAGGGATGCCCTCCAGGGTGTGCTGAAGCGTCACGAGGTCGATCCGTCTTCGGAGGCGACCACGAACTGAGTGAAGTGCGGCAAGCAATGCAATGACTCGGCGCGGCGCGTCCCAGTCTAGCCGCTCGAGTGCCGGGGCTCGGGCTGGCTGGGTTAATGAGATGTTCTACCCTAATCCCTATGGAGCCGATTACGCTCCGTAGGGATTTGTCCTTTCTGGCTCGCCGCGCGCTGCGTCTTCTTGACTCAAGGAAAGAAAATGCGGTGGTAATCGGCCGCCGAGACCTTCTCGAAGAGCGGATCTGCGTCGTGCACATCGCGCAACAGGCTGTAGTCGATTCTTCCGATCAACAGTCCTTCTTCGTCGTGAGCCAAAGGCGCTACCGTATCTTCTCCCATGGGATTGAAGATGCGGGTCGCCCCGTGACCCGGCAGCAGTTGCTCGGTTACCTCATGCTTCCGTGCCCATCCGGACATCAGGGCATCGTCGATTACGATGGTTGGCGCGACGACATAGAGGCCGCCTTCGCGAGCGTAAGCTCGAGTTGTCGTCATGCAGGCATCCGACTTCATCGAGATCACATCCGGACGAACTCCATAGACGGGGCGGCGTTCCAGACCATTCCATAACCCTCGCACCGTGGCCGCGTCCGCATTCAGGCCGAAGCTTGGCCAGGAGGCCACGTGCAACTGCTCGTTCTGGTTGAACATGGTATGTCGAAGCAAGGGCCGGCGATGCTCGGAGCAGTTGAGGGCGCCAATGTTGCCCACGCGTGTAGCGACTACTTTCAGGTTCTCGGCATCTCCCGTTGAAAAAAATGTGCCCTCCAATCCACTGGGCTTGATCTTCCGGCGAGTCATGATCGTGCCATCACGAGGATCGATAAGCATCTGGGCCATGTAGACCCGGTTTGCCTGGCGTTCGCTGAAGCCCAGCAAGCATATGACACCGGTGCGTCGCACCGCATCTTCCAGCCTCCGATGCTGCTCGGAGCCCAGTTCCAGGCTGGCCTCGTGGTAAATGCGCCGATGGGGTTCCTGCCATGCGAGATCCTTCATCCAGATGAAAACGGGATACCCCGGCAGCCAGGTTTCCGGGAAGGCAAGAAGCTGAGCACCTTCGTCAGCGGCCTGCTCCATCAAGCGAATGCTCTTGTCGATGGTGGCCTCGAGGTCGAACCAGACAGGTGCGGCCTGCACTGCGGCCGCAGTGAAAGGCGATATAGTATGTGTCTTTACTGCCATTGCTGTGTCTCCATTAAAATGAAAAGGGGCAATGCCTGATGAGTGTCGATCAAAGGCAATTGCGGTACTTTTTGGAAGTGGCCTCTACCGGAAGCATCAATAAAGCGGCTGAGCGCCTGCATATTTCACAGTCCGCCCTCAGTCGCCGCATGGCGTTGCTTGAACGAGCGACGGGAACCACGCTTTTCACTCGCCGGCCAACCGGCGTCGAACTGACCCAGGATGGACAGCGGCTTGCGTCGCAAGCGAAGTACCTCGCCGGACATTTCGCTCATCCCTTGGCTCCCAAGCCCCGGGCCTTTGGCACGGCCGCCGACGCCCTGAGCCTGGGGCTGGTTTCGGGCTCCAAGCGGGTCATGTTTTCGATTTTGTTCGATGGACAGAATCACATGGGGGGCGTCGGAGCGAGTACTCCGCCTCGTGCCTCGATTCAAAGTCTTTTCGAGAGTGCCGCGGATGTTCTGATCGAGCTGGTGCGCCGTGCCGAGCTGGATCTGGCCATTATCGGCAACCCTTTTGATGATCTGATACTTCGCACCGACGCTCTCTGGGAAGAGAGTCTGCTGCTGGTGATGCCGCCCGAGTGTACGCGCCAGCAGCTCGGACAGTATCGTTTCTTTTTGCCGTCTCAGGAGCCCCACCTCGTTACATTTATCATGAGCGTTTTGCAACGCGAACAACTGACGCCCAAGGAGATCACTACAGTCACTCCCAGTGAAACCACCTTGGACCTCATTCGCTCGGGTCTGGGTTATTCCATTCTGCATTGCTCCGCGGTGCCGGGCGCCGCTGCCCAGAGTCGTGAATTGAGCATTGAACCACTGCTGCATTCGTGCATTCGTATGGGTGCTGTGTATCGGAGCGACGCCTCCCGAATCAAGGAGATCCAGACGCTGCTGACTGCCGTGAAAAGTGCGTTGCCTGACAATATCGCTCGACAAGAAGATCTGACATTGCATTGGGTGAGACAGGTCTCGCCGGATAGCGCTCAACGCGCGTCCGTCACTCGATCATCTTGAAGCCCGAGGCGGAGATGACTGTGCCCCAGCGTTGATAGTCTTCTTCTAGTGCACTCTTCAGGGCGGCTGGCCCGCTGGGGTCGGGAATGAAACCCATCGTGCGCAAGCGCTCGCTGACAGCCGGTGAAGCCACGGCTTTTTGCACTACCTGGCTGATTTCTTCGATGACATTCTCGGGAGTGTTGGCGGGAGCAAATAAGGCAAAATACTCTTGCGCGACGACGCCCTCCATTCCTAGCTCTTGTAATGTTGGCACCTCGGGCAGAAACTCCGAGCGCCTTGCCCCAGTCGTGGCAAGTATCCGAAGACGGCCGTCTTTTATGTGGGGCAGTACCTCACTGACCACGTTGCAGCAGGCTGCGATATGTCCGCCTATGGTGTCCTGAATGGCTGGAGCGGAACCCTTATAGGGAACGTGAACCATGGGGATACCTCGCCTGTCGGCAATCATGAGGCCAGCAAAATGCCCCGTGCTGCCTTCGGCGGGAGAGGCATAAGTCACGGGCTCGGATCTGGTCCTGCTCCAGGCTTCGAAGTCTTGAAACGATGTTATCGATTCGGGAACCTGGGGACCCACGCATAGCGCGAATTCAAAAGAGGCAATACGTGCAACCGGGCTGAAATCCTTGAGAGGCTGGTAAGCCAGGTTGCGATAGATATGCGGGTAGATGACCAAGCTCGAAGCCGGAGCCTGTAAAAGCGTGCGACCATCCGGCGAAGCATCTTTTACGTAAGCAACAGCAATGCGCCCGCCCGCTCCGGGGCGGTTCTCCACCAGCACGCTTGATGCAATTTTTCCCTGGGCCTCATGGCCGATGAGGCGCGCCATCGTGTCGCCTGAGCCACCTGGTGGAAAACCGACCACGATGGAGAGCGTGCGGGCCATCTCCTCTTTTAGCGCGCCGAAAGCCGATGCAGGTAAAGCGTGCGAGGCCGCCAGTAAGGCGGCTGCGGAAGTCAAAAAAGAACGACGCGTTGCCATTTCACTGTTTCCTTAAAGAGCGACCGTTTGCCTGCTGCAGCCGGTCTGGCTTCTATAGTGGATTCAGTGTGACATCGATCACGAGAGGGGGGTTATGCAAAGAGGAGATAAGTCGCCAGCTTCTCTCAGCTGAATCTGCGCGGTGCGTGAGATGAGCTCAGCGCCCTCGCAGCACCGCCAGGTTGTCGCGGTGCATGAGCTCGGGCTCGTTGGGCGTGCCCAGGATTTCCGCGATGCGGCTGGAGGGCTGGCGCATGATGCGCCGCGTGTCGCTGGACGAATAATTGATCAGGCCGCGGGCCCACTCGCGGCCCTCGGCGTCGCGGCAGGCAACCACGTCGCCGCGTTCGAAATCGCCATGCACGGCCACCACGCCGACGGGCAGCAGGCTTTTGCCGGCCTGGGTGATGGCGCGCACGGCGCCGGCGTCGAGCTCGAGGTAGCCGCGCAGGCGGAGATGATCGACCAGCCACTGCTTGCGGGCCGACCACGTTGCCAGTTGCGCGTGCAGCGTGGTGCCGACGGCCTCGCCGCGCGCCATGCGCAGCAGCAAGTCGGGCTCGCGGCCGGAAGCGATGATGGTGTGGGCGCCACGGCCGGCGGCACGCTTGGCGGCAATGATTTTGGTCAGCATGCCGCCGGTACCGACTTCGCTGCCCGCGCCTCCCGCCATGGCTTCGAGAGCGGGATCGCCGGCGGTTGCGTCGCTGATGAATTCGGCGCCGGGGTTGCGGCGTGGGTCGGCGGCATAGAGCCCGCGCTGGTCGGTGAGGATGACCAGGACGTCGGCTTCGATCAGATTCGTGACCAGGGCGCCCAGGGTGTCATTGTCGCCGAAGCGGATCTCATCGGTGGAAACCGTGTCGTTCTCGTTGACGATGGGCACCACGCCGAGCTCCAGCAGCGTCAGCAGCGTGGTGCGGGCATTGAGGTAGCGTTGCCGGTCGCTGAGATCCTCGTGCGTGAGCAGGATCTGCGCGGTGGCGAGCCCATGTTCGCCAAAAGCGGACTCATAGGCCTGCGCCAGGCCCATCTGCCCCACCGCGGCGGCCGCCTGCAACTCGTGCATGTCGGTTGGCCGGCGTTGCCAGCCAAGCCGCGCCATGCCTTCGGCCACGGCGCCGCTGGAGACCAGCACCACTTCACGCCCGAGGCGGCGAAGGTCGGCGATCTGCCGCGCCCAGGCGGCCACGGCGTTGCGGTCCAGTCCTCGTCCTTCATTGGTGACGAGGGATGAGCCGACTTTGACCACGATACGGTCGGCGCTGGCGAGAACGGAAGGGGAACTCATGATGCGGCGGCGCGGCAGGCGGAGGAAGCGGGTTTAGTCCAGGGAGCGAAAGCGGGGGTCGTCCGGATCGGTGTTGGCGGGGGCGGATGGCTCGTCGACCGGCGCAGCCGGGAGGTCGGTCTGATCGTCTTCGGGCTCGGGGTCGGCGGCCCTGGCTTCATCCACTGCGTCTTGCAAGGCCCAGGCCAGGGCCTGCGTGCCCGCGCCGGTAAGCGCCGAGATCGCAAAGACCGGCCCGTTCCAGCCGAACTCGGCGCAAAAGCGTTCTTGGTAGCCGGCCGGATCGTCGAGCATATCGATCTTGTTGAGCACCAGCCAGCGCGGCTTGGCGTAGAGCTCGGGATCGTAGCGCCGCAACTCTTCCACGATGGCGCGCGCCTGCCGGACCGTGGTGTCGATCGGGTCGTCGCCGGGATCGGGCGGTGCGACGTCGATCAGGTGCAGCAGCACCCGGGTGCGGGCGAGGTGGCGCAGAAACTGATGGCCCAGGCCGGCGCCGTCGGCGGCGCCTTCGATCAGGCCCGGAATGTCGGCGAGGACGAAGCTGCGCCCGGCGTCGGTGCGCACGACGCCGAGGTTGGGATGCAGCGTGGTGAAGGGATAGTCGGCGATCTTGGGCCGGGCGTTGGAGAGTTTGGTGATGAGCGTGGACTTGCCCGCATTGGGCATGCCCAGCAGGCCCACGTCGGCCAGCACCTTGAGCTCCAGCCGCAGGCGGCGTTGCTCGCCGGGCTCGCCCAGGGTGTACTGACGCGGCGTGCGATTGACGCTGGATTTGAAATGCAGGTTGCCCAGGCCGCCCCGGCCGCCTTGGGCCAGTGTGGCCTGCTGGCCATGGCGGGTGAGGTCGAACAGCAATTCGCCGGTGTCCGCGTCGTGGACCATGGTGCCCACCGGCACGCGCAGGGTGACGTCGGGCGCGCCGGCGCCGTATTGGTCTTTGCCCCGGCCGTTCTCGCCGTTGCGCGCCCGATGCAGGCGGGCGTAGCGAAAATCGATGAGGGTATTGATATTGCGGTCGGCCACGGCCAGGACGCTGCCGCCCCGGCCGCCGTCGCCGCCGTCGGGGCCGCCCCTGGGAATGAATTTTTCGCGGCGAAAGCTCGCCACGCCGTTGCCGCCTTTACCGGCAAAGACCTCGATGGTGGCTTCGTCGACGAATTTCATGGGAATGCCTTGTAGGTGTTGCGGCAGAATACCAGGCCGCCAACGCAAAAACCCTGCCTTGGAGCAGGGTATCACCGCGGGAGACGGCCGCAAGCGGCCATCCCGTCAGCCGCGGCCCTCGGTACGAAGGCCACGGCTGGGGGTGTATCAGGCCTTGACGATCGAAACGGTGTGCTTGTTCAGTGCACCGCGGAAGCCGAATTCGACCTTGCCGTCGGCCAGGGCGTACAGCGTGTGATCGCGGCCCATGCCGACGTTGGTGCCGGCATGAAAGCGCGTGCCGCGCTGGCGCACGATGATCGAACCGGCCGGGATCAGCTGGCCGCCGTAGGCCTTGACGCCCAGGCGCTTAGCTTGTGAGTCGCGGCCGTTGCGAGTAGAGCCGCCGCCTTTTTTCTGTGCCATGTTTTACTCCATATGGAACACGTTGGCGCCGGCGGCGTGGCCGCCGGCGCCAACGGATTACGCCGTGATCGCTTCGATGCGGATCTCGGTGTAGTTTTGACGATGACCCTGGCGTTTTTGGTAGTGCTTGCGCCGGCGCATCTTGAAAATACGAACTTTGTCGTGGCGGCCATGCGCAAGAACCGTGGCCTTGACCGTGGCGCCGGACACGAGCGGGGTGCCAACCTGGAGCTGGTCGCCCTCGCCCACTGCCAGGATCTGGTCAATGGCGATTTCTTGCCCAATGTCTGCCGGTATCTGTTCGATCTTGAGTTTTTCGCCAGCGGCAACGCGATACTGCTTGCCGCCGGTTTTTATGACCGCGTACATGGGAGGTTTCCTTTCGGGGTACAAAATCAAGGATCGGCCGCAACGCGAACCCTCCGCGCCGAATAGGCTGGGCCAGGGCTTGGCAAGGGTCGAGTAGCGCCATGGCGCCCATCAACATAAAAGGCGCAAATGCCGATCGAGAACCAGTGATGCTAGCACCTTGGGGCGGCAGGAGTCAAGCAAGAAGCGTCGCTTGCGCCATGAAGGCGGGAGGTCGGGGGCTTTTTGAGACTCTCCATGATGTGTCGGTATGTGACTTCCGCCGGCTCAAACCCGATATAATGCAAGATTCGTTTGGATCGGAGGCCCGCATCTGTCCGGCGGGTTCGGCAGCCTCCGCTCGCCTTCCCAGGAAAGTCCTTGAGCCTCCCCGTCCTTATCGAGCCTGTCGCGCAAGACATGCAAGCCGTGGATAAGATCATCCGCGAACGGCTCAACTCCGAAGTCGTCCTGATCCGCACTATCGGCGATTACATCGTAAAGGCCGGGGGCAAGCGCATGCGTCCGGCCCTGTTGCTGATGATGGCGCGGGCGCTGGGTTATCAGGGTACCCAGCATCATCTGCTGGCGGCGGTGGTCGAGTTCATTCACACGGCCACGCTGTTGCACGACGACGTCGTCGACGAGTCCGACATGCGGCGCGGCCGCCAAACCGCCAACGCGGTATTCGGCAACGCCGCCAGCGTCCTGGTGGGCGACTTCCTCTACTCCCGTACCTTCCAGATGATGGTCGAGTCCGGCAGCCTCGAGATCATGAGCGTCCTGGCCGACGCCACCAACGTGATTGCCGAGGGGGAAGTGCTGCAACTGCTCAACGTGCACGATCCCGACGTGACCGAAGAGCGTTACATGCATGTCGTGCGCTATAAAACCGCCCGTTTGTTCGAGGCGGCGGCCCAGGTCGGCGCGCTCTTGGCTTCCTGTGAAGCGCCGGTGGTCGAGCTGGCCGCCGAGTACGGTCGGCGGGTCGGCACGGCCTTTCAATTGATCGACGACGTGCTCGACTACAGCGGCGACGCCGAAGCGCTGGGCAAGAATGTGGGCGACGATCTGCGGGAGGGCAAGGCCACGTTGCCCTTGATCCGTGTCATGGAGGTCGGCTCCCCGGCGCAGCGGCAATTGATCCGCGACGCGATCATCGCGGGCGATGGCGATTTCGACGCGGTGGCCGCGGCCATCCACGGCACAGATGCCCTCGAGCATACGCGTCTGGCCGCCCAGCGTGAGGCGGCGGCGGCGGCTGCGGCGATCGCCGGCTTTCCGGGCTCCGTTTTCAAATCGGCTATGCTCGACTTCTGCGCTTTCGCGGTCGACCGCGCGCACTAAAACCTTGGCCGGCCGCGAGGCGGCCGGCGATGAGCGTGCAGCCGCGTGGGCGTTGAAAATATCCCAATAAAGTCAGGCCGCAGTCGTCCCCGTTTCCGGAGGTTGCTGCGGCGCTCCGGAGGCCGGACATGAGCGTCGCCCGCAAGCCCCTCGACGGGCTGGCTACGAGCATCATCATTATTCTGTGTTTCTGCTGGGGTTTGCAGCAGGTGGCCATCAAGGTCGCGGCGCCGGTCATTTCACCCGTCATGCAGATCGGCTTGCGTTCGGCAATCGCAGGAGCCATGGTGCTGGCCTTCATGGTGTGGCGCGGCATTCCGTTGTTCCGGCGCGATGGCACTTGGTGGCCGGGCCTGCTCTCCGGCGCCTTGTTCGGCCTGGAGTTTCTGCTGATTGCGATCGGCCTGGGTTACACCAGCGCCTCGCACATGGCGGTGTTCATCTATACCGCGCCGATCTTCACCGCGCTGGGCCTGCACTTCCGGGTGGCTGGCGAAAAACTGTCGTTGCGCCAGTGGCTGGGCGTCGTGATCGCGTTTGGCGGGGTGCTGGCCGCGTTCGCCGAGGGGTTGTTCGCCACCTCGGCCGACCAGTATCCCTTGATGTGGCTGGGCGATTTTCTGGGAGTGATGGCCGGCCTGCTCTGGGGGCTCACGACGGTCGTGATCCGTGCCTCGGCGCTCTCCGAAGCGCCGCCCACCAAAACGCTGATTTACCAATTGGCCATGGCCACGATCATTTTGCTGGCCTTCGCCGTGCTGACGGACATCCATCACGTCGGGCCGATGACGCCGCTGGTCTGGAGCAGCCTCATCTTCCAGGTGCTGGTGGTGGGTTTCGCCAGCCTGATGCTGTGGTTCTGGCTGTTGCGCCATTACCTGGCCTCGCGCGTTTCGGTGTTCACTTTCCTGACTCCGGTGTTTGGCATCGGGCTTGGCGTCTGGCTGCTCGATGAGCCGTTCACGCCAGGGTTTGCGATTGGCGCGGCACTGATCGTCCTTGGCATCACGTTCGTCAACTGGCCGCAGCGGCGGCGCGAGCGCGGATGACGCCGATGGACTCGTCCGGCGCGCCCGCCGCCCGTACGCTATCCGTGGATCTGGTGGCGGTGGTGGTGGCCGTCACCGCGGGCGACCCGCGGGTGCTGACCATGCACTCCGTTGCCGACTCTTTGACCACGGGCCAAAGCGTAAGCCCCGGCCTTGAGGACGGGGTGAAGCGAGGCAGTCGTTCCCTGGAGCCGAAGGCTCCCCCGAGTGGTGGCGGAGAAGCTCCGGCCGGGAGGCCGGAGTTCGTCACTCCGCAAGAGGGCGAAGCCTTGCCCGCCGGCCCCTTCGAGCAGGGACACCGCTCACTGCAGTCGGGCCTGCGCGCCTGGGTGGAACGGCATACGCATCACCCCCTGGGCTACGTCGAGCAGCTTTATACCTTTGCCGATCGCGACCGGGTCGATCCCCGTGGCGAGGCCAGCCAGGTGATGTCGATCAGCTATTTGGCCCTGAGTCGCGAAGCGGCCAGCGCGCCCGACGTGGCGACCGAATGGCAGCCCTGGTACCGCTACTTTCCATGGGAAGACTGGCGCGCCGGCCCTCCGCCCATGATCGAAACGCAGATCGCGCCGGGCTTGCGGGCCTGGGTGGCCGAGGCCCGCGACGAAGAGCAGCGCTGGCTGCGCGAGCAGCGGGTGTCGCTCACCTTCGGGCTGGCCGATTCGGCCTGGAATGAAGATCTCGTGCTGCAACGCTACGAACTGCTATTCGAAACCGGCCTGGTGCAAGAGGCCTGGCGCCATCGCCGTCTGCCGCCGCCCGGCGGCTTGCCGGAGGGGCAGCCCATGTGCCAGGATTACCGCCGCATCCTGGCCACCGGGATGGCCCGGCTGCGGGCCAAGATCAAGTACCGGCCGGTGGTGTTCGAACTGATGCCGCCCGAGTTCACCCTGCTCCAATTGCAGCAGACGGTGGAGGCGCTGGCGGGGCGCAGCCTGCACAAGCAGAACTTCCGCCGTTTGATCGAGCAGCAGGAGCTCGTGGAAGATACCGGCCGGCAGCAGGCCGGCGCAGCGGGGCGGCCCGCCAAGCTGTTCCGCTTCCGGCGGGGCGTCATGCTCGAACGCGCCATCGCGGGAAGCAAACTCCCCTTGGCAAGAACCTTGTGAACTTTTTTTTGAGCTGCTATACTCGCGCTCTTTGCAGCAATGCAGAGCCGAAGTGGCGCAAGCCCATCGGGGCGTAGCTCAGCCTGGTAGAGTACTGCGTTCGGGACGCAGGAGTCGGAGGTTCGAATCCTCTCGCCCCGACCATTCATTTGGTCGATCCCGGTTGCCTCGCGGCAATCGTGCCAACAAAGCCGACAACCACCATTACGTGTTGTCGGCTTTTTTGCGTGCGTTCTTGGCGGCCACCTTGGGTATCATGGCAAGTTGGATTTTTGTGCCGGCAGGCGGCGAGCTTCGGCAGCTTTCATTCAAGCATCTCAGAGGGCGGGACAATTGCCATGGTGTCGTTGCAGGAACAACTGTTAAAGGCGGGGCTGACCGACCAGAAGAAGGTCAAGCGGGTCAACCAGGCCAAAAGCCAGCAAAAGAAGATCGAGCGTCGCACGGGCACGCAAAGCGTGGACGAGGCACGCCTGGCCGCACTCGAAGTGCAGCAACAGAAGCGCGAGGCCGTCCGCGAACTCAATGCGAAACGCGACGCCGAGGCCCGAAAAAAAGCCATTCAGGCGCAGATCGTGCAGATGGTGCAACAAAGCCGCCAGGGCCGCGGCGGTGGCGACATCGCCTACAACTTTGTCTTTGGCAACAAAATCCAACGCATTCATGTCTCCGCCGCGGTGCAATCGCAGCTGGCGGCGGGGCAGCTGGTCATCGTCCGCCTCGGCGAGGCCACCGAATTGGTGCCCAGGGTGGTGGCCGACAAAATCGCCGAACGTGACCCATCGATCGTGATTCGCGTGAAAAAGTCGGAGGTACAGCCCGCCGAGGACGATCCCTATGCCGACTACAAGATTCCGGATGATTTCACGTGGTAAGGAATAATGCTGGGGCCGGCTTGCCGGCGAACTAACACCAGAATCCCTCACTGAAAATTTGCGCCAGCCTCCCCAGGCGCAAGACCAAGGCCGACAAACACACTGCCGTGTTGTCGGCTTTTTTTTTTGCCGCCGGGCCGCCCCCAAGGCAAAAAGCCCCATTGGGGGGCAGCGCCGCCGCGTTAGCGGCAAGCGTGGGGGCCTTTTTTTGCGTGGATTTGTGTCGGCTCGCTCTCGGGATAAAGACGGGAAAGTGCCACCGACATCGCGGCGGGCGTGGCGCCTTTCTATGGATTGCGGCGAGTCCCGGGTTTGTCTGAGTGGCGAGGCGGGTGTTTGCACCATGGGCTTAAGTTCGTATAATGAACTTGAATGTCATGTAGCGAACAGCCGGCTGACGGCGAGTGGGGACGATCGAGATGAATGCGGAAATGGCGGAAATCCTGGTGCGCACCGGTCCGGGTACGCCCATGGGCGAACTGATGCGGCGCTACTGGGTGCCGGTGGTGTTGTCAAAGGAAATTGCGGAACCCGATGGGCCGCAGCTGCGGGTGCAGGTGTTGGGCGAAAAGCTGTTGGCGTTCCGGGACACCGAAGGCCAGCCTGGCTTGATCGACGAGTTCTGTTCGCACCGGGGCGTGTCGCTTTACTTCGGCCGCAACGAAGAGGGCGGCATCCGCTGCGCCTACCATGGCGTCAAGTTCGACCGCCTGGGACGCTGCGTCGACGTACCGTCGTCGCCGCAGGCCTGTGCCCACATGCACATCAAAGGCTATCCCTGTGTCGAGCGCGGCGGGGTGGTATGGGCATACCTGGGGCCCGCCAGCGAGCAACCGCCGGCACCCGAGCTGGAATGGTGTTTATTGCCGCCAGAGCACGTGTTCGTGTCGCGGCGGCTGCAGGAGTGCAACTATCTGCAGGCCATGGAGGGCGGCATCGACACCAGCCATGTGTCCTTTGTACATCGCTACGAGGTGGATACCGACCCGATGCACCAGGGCTGCAAGGCTCTTGATTACATCAAGGCCGACGGCAACGTGGTGTTCGAGATCGAGCAAACCGATTTTGGCCTGACGCTGTTCGGCCGCCGCAACGGCGAGCCGGATTCCTATTACTGGCGCGTCACGCAATGGCTGTTTCCGTGGTTCACGCTGATACCGCCTTTTGGCGAGCATTCGCTGGCGGGCCATGTCTGGGTGCCGATCGATGACCACCATTGCTGGGCCTGGAGCATCAATTTTCATCCCGACAAGCCGCTGTCGGACGAAGAGCGGCAGGCGATGGCCGACGGCAAGGGCATCCACGTCGAATACGAAGCGCCGGACAGCTTCCGGCCCAAGGCCAACCGCGACAACGACTATCTGCTCGATCGAGTCGCCCAGAAAGAGGGGCGCAGCTATAGCGGCGTCATGGGTTTCGCCATGCAGGATGCCTCGCTGCAGGAAAGCATGGGGCCGATCCAGAATCACCAGGCCGAGCGGCTGCTGCCAACCGACCGGGCCATCGTCATGGCGCGGCGCATGCTGTACCAGGCGGCGCTCGACCTTCAGCAAGACAAAGCCCCGCCGGCGCTCGACACGGCCGCGCAGCGCGTGCGCGCGGCCGGCGTGCTGCTGCCGCGGGACGCGGACCCGATGGCCTGGGCACGCGCGCATCTGGCCGACGGGCTGGATGCTCCCGTGCACTCGCTCTAAACCCGGGCGCTGACCAAGCAACGAGTCTCGTCCTTCGGGACGAGGCCGAGCGGGGACTCCCGGCTTGACCGCCGGAAGGCCAAAGCCGTTCAGGGCCGGCGGGACGGAACGAGGCTTCCGGTCTGGCCGGCGAATACCAAAGCGTCCGCAAAGGGCGCCTCAAACACAAGGAGACAACGTCATGATCCGAATGAACATACGCCCCTGGCTCGCCGGCATTGCCGCGGCCGGCGCGCTCTGCGGCGCGCCGCTGCAAGCCGCCGAATGGGCGCCCAGCCAGCCGGTGCACATTATCGTGCCGATCACGGGCAGCACGAACGATCTGCTGGCACGATTGATGGCGCCGCATCTCGAACAGATCATGGGCCAGCCCTTCATCGTCGAGAACCGTCCGGGAGCGGGAGGCAACATCGGCGCCGATTACGTGGCGCGTGCCACCCCCGACGGCCATACCTTGCTGATCGGCTACAACGGGCCGATAGCGATCAACAAGTCGCTGTTCTCGCGCCTGCCCTACGACCCGCAGAAGGATCTCGCGCCCATCTCCCTGGCGGTCATGTCGCCGCAATACCTGGTCGTGCGCTCCGATCTGCCGGTGTCGTCGGTCGACGAACTCGTCCGCTATGCCAAAGAACACCCCGGCGAACTCTCGTATGGCTCGGTGGCGGTGGGCAGCGCTTCGCACCTGACGATGGAGATGCTGAAGCTGGCGGCCGGCATCGACATCGTGCATGTGCCGTACAAAGGTGCGGCGCCGGCGCTGGTCGACCTCGTGGCCGGCAACGTCGATGTCGCCTTCATGGTGCCGGGCAATGTCCAGCCCTATATGGCCGACGGCCGCTTGCGCGCCATCGCCTCCTCCGGACTCAAGCGCTTTGCCAGCACGCCCGATGTGCCCACGGTGGCCGAGTCGGGCTTCCCGGACTTCAACGCCGTATCCTGGATCGGCCTGCTGGCTCCCGGTGGCACGCCGCCCGAGATCATCGAGCGCTATAACCAGGCGGTGGTTCGCGTGTTGCACATGCCCGAGGTGCGCCAGCGGCTGGAAGATATCGAGTTCGATGTCGTTGCCACCAGTTCGGGCGAGTTCGCCGAGTGGATCGCCCAGGAGATTCCGCGCTGGGGCCAGGTGATCGAGGCCACCGGCGCGCGAGTGGACTGAGTTTTCACGTGAGCGAGCGGGGTCTTTCATCAAGGGTGGCGGTAACCGCCATAATCATTAGGGGAGTATGACGGATGCGCTTGAACGGAAAGGCCGCGCTCATCACCGGTGGCGGCGCCGGCATCGGTGCGGCAACGGCACGCCTGTTTTGCCGCGAAGGGGCGGCGGTCATGCTGGTGGACGCCGATGGCGAGGCGCTGGCGCGAACGCTGGCGGCGTTGCGGGCCGAGGGCCGCCGCGCCGCCGGCAAGGTGGCCGACGTGGCCATGGCCGCTGAAGCCGCCGAGGCCGTGGCCGAGGCCGTGGGGCAATTCGGCGGCCTCGACGTCCTCGTCAATAACGCCGCCCTGCGGCGCTACAAAACGATGGACCAAACGACGCCGCAGGATTGGCAGGACATTGCCGCCGTCAACCTCGCCGGGGTCGCCAACTATTGCCGGGCGGCCCTGCCGGCCTTGCGCGCGTCGGGGCGTGGCGCCATCGTCAACGTGTCGTCGTGCTATGCCGCCACCGGGCGGCGGAACATGGGGCTCTATGATGCCACCAAGGCGGGCCAGCTCGCCATGACCCGCACCCTGGCGTTCGAGGAAGCGGAGCACGGCGTACGCGTCAATGCGGTCTGCCCGGGGTCGACCTTCACCGATTTCCACAAGGAGCGGGCGCGGGCGGCGGGCAAGCCCGAAGCCATGCTGCGGCAGGAGCGACAAACCACCTCCTTGCTGGGCCGCTGGGCCGAGCCCGACGAGATCGCCCACCCCATCCTGTGGCTGGCGTCGGACGAAGCCTCGTTCATCACCGGCACGCAGTTGATGGTGGATGGCGGCCTGTCCGCGATGTAATCGCTCGGGGCCGAAGACGAGGCGGCACCGTTACAATCCGGGCTGATGATTTCGCTTTCGGGAGCGCCGCGTGACAGAGTCCGGTAAATCGGTGGAAGGCGTCCGGGCCGTGGGCCGTGCGCTCGAGATCCTCCTGGCGTTTACGCCGCAGGATGGCGAACTGACCGTGGCGCAGTTGCTCAAGCGGGTCGATCTCAATCGCGCCACGCTGTATCGCCTGCTGTATACGCTTGAAGAATGGGGCTTCGTCCAGGCCGAGGGCGATCCCCAGCGCTATCGCCTGGGGCCTTCGGTGGCCCGCTTGTCACACGCCTGGTCGTCGGGGCTGGATCTCGTCGCGCTGGCGCAACCGGTGCTGCAGCAGGTCTGGGACGATACCCGTGAAACCGTGGCGCTCTTCGTGCCGCAGGAAGGGCTGCGTCTTTGCGTCGCCGAGCTGCCCAGTCCGCAACCGCTCAAGTTCAAGCGGGGCGTGGGCTATACCGAACAGATCGCGCGTGGCGCGAGTGGCCGGGCCATCCTGGCCTGGCTGATGCCCATCGACGAAGCGGTGGCCCGGCACGGCGCCGGCGCGGTGCTGGATTCCAACGCGCTGGCCAAGGAGCTGGCGCTCACCCGCCAGCGCGGTTATGGCGTCAGTTATCATGAACTGATCGAGGGCGCGGTGGCCCTGGCCGCGCCGTTTTTCGATCGGAGCGGGCAGGTGGCGGGCTCCCTGGGCATCTTCGGCCCGGCCGTCCGCCTGCCCAAGGCAAAGGTCGATACGCTGGGTCCCTATCTTGCCGGGCAGGCTCGCGAGCTCTCCGGCCGCCTGGGATATCAGGCCGTACCCACGCCCTGAACGGCCTTCTCCGTTTGGCCGCCAAGCCGCCGCCCGCGAACCCGCTCTCGGCGCCCGTGTCGTCATCTCGCCGCACGAGGTGGCCACGAGGGCGCCTGCCATTTTTTCCATGTTCGGTATCCTATGACATCTTCCTCCGCACCCCCGCCACGTCTTACCCGCATCGCCACGCGTACCGGCGACGATGGCAGCACCGGTCTGGGCGATGGCAGCCGGATCGCCAAGCACAGCCCGCGCATCGTGGCGCTGGGCGAGGTCGACGAACTCAACAGTACCCTGGGTGTGTTGCGCACCGAGCCCTTGCCTCAGGCTTTCGACCACCGCTTGGCCCAGGTGCAGCATGATTTGTTTTCGGTGGGCGGCGAGCTGGCGGTGCCGGGACACGCCATACTGGGCCCGGCGGAGGTGGCCGCGCTCGATGCATGGCTGGCCGCCGACAACGCCACGCTGCCGCCGCTGCGGGAGTTCATCCTGCCGGGCGGTTGCCGGCCGGCGGCCTTGGCCCACCTGGCGCGCGCCCAGTGCCGCCGCGCCGAGCGCGCCTTGCTGGCCCTGCACCAGGAAGAAGCGCTGCGCGACGCGCCGCGCTGGTACCTCAACCGGCTGTCCGATTGGCTGTTCGTCGTGGCGCGCTGCCTCAATCGCGAAGCCGGCAGAGCCGATGTGTATTGGCGGCGCGACGGCGGTTCGGCTGGCGGCGAGGAGAGGGCTTAGGGCCTCCCGGTTGGCGCTTGGATGCGTGGTCAAGTATCCGCGGGAAAGAGCGGGTAGCGGCTTTGCCAGCGCGCCTGCAGATAGGTTTCGGCCGAGGCAATGAGGCCAGCCTCGCCGCGGTAGCGGCCGATAAACTGCGCCCCGATCGGCAGGCCGGAGGCGGTGAAACCGATGGGCAGATTCAAGGCGGGATGGCCGGTTGCGCTAAAGGGGCTGCGAGCCTCGAATGGGTAGGAGGCGTCGATCGCGGCATCGTCGTCGATGCGGCAGGCCGGCCGCAATGAACTGGCCGCCAGCAGCAGGTCGCAATCCGCCAGCAAGGCGTCGACGTCTGCTTTCAGGGCTTGGCGCCGCCGCTGCGCGTCGAGATAGTCGGCGCCGCTCAGGAACGCTCCTATGGCGAGGCGCCGGCGGCTGCGACCGGTGTATTTCCGGGGGGCGTCGCGCAGGCCGTCGCGATGGGCCAGCCAGGCTTCCACCGATGCGACGACGCCGGTAATCGCCATGCAGTAGGGCAGCGCTGGCAAGCGCACCTCGCGGACATCCGCGCCCAGCGAGCGCAGATCCTGGGCGGCGGTATCGAGCGCCGCCGCGATTTCGGGATCGGCGGCAACGTCTTCGGTATGAAAATGGCGGAGGTACCCCACGCGCAGGCCGCGCAGATCTTCTCGCCAGGAGATCGCCATGGGGCGGCCGGACAGGGCTGCCAGAATCAGCGGCAGATCGCGCGCCGTCCGCGTCATCGGGCCTACCTGGTCGAGCGTATAGGTGAGCGGCCGGATGCCGCGCATCGGGATGTCGCCATGGGTGGGCTTGAGGCCCAGAACGCCGCAGGCGTCGGCCGGCCCCCGGACCGAACCTCCGGTATCGGTGCCTATCGCCGCCGGGAACAAGGCGGCCGCCAGCCCGGCGGCGGCTCCCGAGGATGAACCGCCCGGATGATGGGTAAGCTTCCAGGGGTTGCGTGCCGCGGGATACGGAAGATCCTGGGTGGGTCCGCCGATGGCGAACTCGTGGGTCGAGAGCTTGCCGAGCAAGATCGCTCCGGTCGCGCGCAGGCGCGCCACGCAGGCGGCATCCTCCGGGGCTGATTCGGGGCTGGCCCAACGGGAATGATACGACGTGGGCATGCCGCGCACGGGCATGACGTCTTTGATGGCCAGGGGTACGCCGAGCAGTGGCGGCAGATCATCGGCGTCCCCCCGCCGGCGCCGCTGGTCGGCGGCGCGGGCATCGCGCAGCACCTGGGCCGGATCCCGCCACAGATAGGCGTGTACCTGCCCGTCGATCCGTTCGGCGCGGTCGAGCAGCGCTTGCGCCAGCTCTTCGGCCGATACCGTACGGGCGTGTAGCTGCGAGAGCGCTTCCGCGACCCCCCATTGATGCAGCGCGGTTTTCATGGCTGGGTGTCCGGGCCCGGCGCCCAGGGTGGCAGGCTGGCCGGCAAGGGCTCAGCCTCTCGCAGTCGTTGCTGCCATTGCCTCGCCCTGGTGGCGGCGTGCTCGAGATCGGCGGCGAAGTCGGCCTGCATGGCTTCGAGCTTCTCGGTGCCTACGATATATTGCATCCAGGTGTCTGGTATTTCGGGCATCAGGTACTCCGGGGTACCGGCGGGCGCTTCCCCGCCGCGATGGAGGGCGCCCGCGGCGCCGAACCGAACGGCTCCCATTTAGCGTCATCGCGCACGAGACCGGAGCCGGGGCGGTGGCTCATTCGGGCGTGAGGCCGATGGCCTTGACCAGTTTGCCCCGCAAGTCGAAGGCGGTGCGTTGCTGGGTGGCGAGGTCTTCGGCGCTGCCGGCCTCCACCAGCAAGCCAACGGAATCGAGCCGGCTCGCGACGTCGGGTGACCGGAGCGCGTCGACAATGGCCTGATTCAGCTTGGCCACCACCTCGTCGGGGATGCCGGCGGGCCCGAAGAAGGCCAGCCACGACGAGACATCGAATCCTGGAAGGGCTTCACCGATGGCGGGCACATCCGGCAGGTTGGGATAGCGTCCGGCCTGTGTCACGCCCAGCACCTTGAGCCGGCCTTCCTGGATGTAGGGCAGGCTTTCCGCCACACTGGAGAAGACCAGCGCCACGTTGCCGCCCAGCAGATCGGTGACCGCCGCCGCTCCGCCTTTGTATGGCACATGCAGCAAATCGGTACCGGCGATTTGATTGAACAATTCACCCGACAAGTGATGAGGCGAACCGATGCCGGAGCTACCGAAGCTGAGTTTTCCCGGGTTGCGCTTGGCATACTCGACAAGCCCGGGGATGTCGTTGGCGGGCAGGTCGGCCCGAGCGACCAGGACGATGACGTTGCGCGCCGCCAGCGTGATCGGGGTAGCGTCGCGCAAGGGGTGCAAGGGCGGATTTTTGAACAGATGGTAATTGCCGGCATGCGTGGCATCGGTGGCCATCAGCAGCGTGTGGCCATCGGGGGCGGACCTGGCGACATAGTCGGCGCCGATATTGCCGCTGGCTCCGGGCCGGTTCTCCACGATCACGGGTTGTCCGAAGCGATTCTGCAGCTTCTCGGCCACCAGGCGGGCGGTGAGGTCGGTGGTGGCGCCTGGCGGATAGGGCACGACGATGGTCATCGTTCTCTGGGATAAACCTTCGGGGGCTGCTGCTGCCGCTGCTGCCAGGCCGGGTAGGGCAAGCGCGAGCAACAAACGGCTCGTCCAGTGTTGCCAAGTCTTCATGGCGGTCTCCTATTTCGTGTTATGGGGGGTAAGATGCTCTGGCGACTCCCGCGGCTCATGCAAATACGACAGCAGCGGCGCCAGCTCCACGACGTCGCCGTACTTGGCGTGGATGTCGAATAAATTGGCCTCGTGGGGAGCAGGGTGCCGGTCGCCCACGCCGGCGCGCGGCACGATCGTGTGGAAGCCATGTTGTACGGCGTCGACGGCGGAGGCCCGGATGCATCCACTGGTGGAGAAGCCGAGGAGGATCACCGTGTCGCGCCGTTGGGCGGTGAGCAGGGCTGCCAGGTTCGTGCCAAAGAACGCGCTGGCCGCGCCGCGCTTGACCAGCACGGGCTCGTTCCGCCTGACCTCGAGCCGGGCATCGAGTTGGGCCAGCGGCGCCTCTTCACGGAATTGTTTCAGGCTGGGGGCCTTCTTCAAGAGCATGGCGCCATCCTGGCCGTCGGCGGAACAGAAGCTGCGCACGTGGCAAACCGGCACGCCGCGGCTGCGCGCCTTCCGAAGAACTTCGACGATGGCGTTTACCACCTGGTCGGACATTTGGCAGTAGAAGGGGTACTGCGGATCGGTGTAAGCGTTGACCGCATCCACCGTGACCACGGCGGGGGCCACCCCATAGCCGCCGAGCTGATCGAACACGCCAGCGTATCCGGCCCGGCAATCCTCGTACTGCGGATTCATGACGCTATCTCCTTGGTCGCCCGTGCGGGATGGCCAGCGCGGTGGGTCGGCATGACCGGCAGGGGGGCGGTCGACCCGACTCTTCGCATCGAGTATCGGCCGCCGGATTTGAAGGATCAATACGGGATGCCGAATGACTCGTATAAGGAGGACTTATGGAATCGCCTGGCGGGAACGGCGGAATGGGAAGCACGGTGCGGCGCCGCTTCCTTGTTAGCATAGGGTGGACGGAAATCATGAAACTCAACCGCCGCCAGAATCCCCATCGAGGAGACCCGCTTGCAACCCGTCCCTGTCCCCCATGTCGACGCCGAATCGTTCCAGGACTTCCTCGGCACGGTGCGGCGTTTCGTCGACGAAGTCTTGATTCCCCGCGAGCGCGAGCTCGAAGAAACCGGGGTCATTCCCGCCGCGGTGGCGGCCAGCATGCGCGAACTGGGGCTATGCGGCTTGTCCATCCACCCCGACTACGGCGGGCTGGGCCTGTCGCTGTCGCAGGAACTCGCGCTGCATGAGGTGCTGTCGGAGGCGGCGCAGGGCTTCCGTTATGTCTATGGTTCCAACGTTGGCATAGGCTCGCGCGGCCTGGCCCTCGACGGCACCGAGGCGCAGAAAGCGCGTTACCTGCCGCGCTTGGCCTCTGGCGAACTGGTGGCCTCGTTTTGCCTGACGGAGCCCGAGGCCGGCTCCGACGCCGCCAGCCTGATCACGCGCGCGGAGCGCGGCCCCGGGCCCGACGGCGACGACGGCTATCGCCTGACCGGCACCAAGAGGTTCATCACCAATGCCGACGTCGCGGGGCTGTTTACCGTCATGGCGCGCTCTGGTGGCGCGCCCGGCGCGCGTGGTATTTCCGCTTTTCTGGTGCCACGCGAGACCCCCGGCGTGCGAGTGGGCAAGCCCGAACGCAAGCTGGGCCATCGCGGCGGCAATGTGTGCGACGTCACGTTCGACGGCGCCTGGGTGCCGGCCGATGCGCTGCTGGGCGGAGTGGAGGGCAAGGGGTTCGCCACCGCCATGCGCACCCTCGACAGCGGGCGTCTTTCGGTGGCTGCGAATTGTCTGGGGCAAATGCGGCGGGCAATCGACGAGGCGGCGCGTTACGCACTGCAGCGGCGGCAGTTCGGCCAGGCGGTGGCGGATTTCCAGCTGGTGCAGGCGCTGCTGGCGGATTCCGAAACCGACTGGGCGGCGGCGCGCAGCCTGGTCTACGACGCGGGGCGCGCTTACGACACCGGCGCCGAGGTTCAGCGCTTGGCGGCCTGTGCCAAGTATTTTGCGTCGGAGGCCCTCGGGCGGGTGGCCGACCGCTGCTTGCAAGTGCTGGGGGGAGCCGGCTATATCGCGGACTATCCCCTGGAGCGCATTTTTCGCGATGCCCGCGTGGCGCGCATTTACGAAGGCACCAGCCAGATCATGCAACTGGTGATTGCGCGCCAATTGCTGAAGTCATACGAGTAGGCGGGCGTTCCGGCGACTCGCGTGGCAGAGGCCGGTCGCGGCAGGGACGCTCGCCCGGCGGTCGCCCAAAGCCATCGTATCGACGCTCGGCGCTTGCCCGGCGTCAGCGGATGGTGGGCGGCACCATCGGCGTGCGGGCTTCGGGCTCCAGGGCGGTGCACAGTTTGCCGAGCAGGGCGATGAGTGTAGCCTGCTCGTAGCGGCTGAGCGGCGCGAGCAGACGTTCGTAAGCGCTGCTGGAGGGGGCGTGGGCGGCCTCCAGTACGTCGTCGCCCGCCGGGGTCAGCCGCAATTGCCGCTTGCGGCCATCGGTGGGATCCAGGCCGCGTTCCAGCAGGCCGCGCTGCTCCAGGCCGCGCAGCAGGTGCGAGGCATTGACGCGATCGATGCCCAGGGCGCGCGCCAGCGCGGATTGGTCCAGTTCGGGCGCGCGGGCCAGCACGAACAACGCGCCGTACTGCAAGGGAGTCAGCCGCAATTCCCGGCATTGTTCTTCGAAGATGCCGACGGACAGCTGATGGGCGCGGCGCAGCAGAAAGCCGGGGCGCTGGTAGAGCGACTCCAGGGGTTCGGTCGAAGACATGGCGTAGGGAGTGTCGAGGGACATGGAGCGATGAAAGACGGACGGGGGACTTGACAATGGAATCGAGGCTGAAATATTGTTAGTATATTAACAATAATTTTCAACCTAGCGAAGGTAGATTTTTCATGGATATCCTGATCATAGGCGCGGGCATTGGTGGATTGGTTGCGGCGGCGAGCCTGCTGCGGCGGGGCCATCGCGTGCGGGTGCTGGAACAGGCCGAGCACATCGGCGAGGTTGGCGCCGCGGTGCAGATGAGCGCCAACGCGGTAAAGGTGCTCTACGACCTCGGTCTGCACGACACGCTGGAAGCGGTGTCGGTCAAGCCCAAGGCCTTCGAGTTCCGGCGTTTCGATAGCGGCGAGCTCTTGCACCGCATCGAGCTGGGTGAGGCGCACAGAATCAAGCATGGCGCCCCCTACTACCAGATCCACCGGGTCGACCTGCACGCCAGATTGTGCGAGCTGGTGGAATCTCTGGATCCCGATGCCATTATCCTGCATGCGCGCGTGACCGCCATCGAAGAAACCGGCGATCGCGTCGTGGCGGTGTTGTCCGATGGCCGCCGCTACGAAGCCGAGTTGCTGATCGGCGCCGACGGCATTAAATCGGTGGTGCGCCAGCACGTGGTCGACCAGGAGCCGCCCACCTTTACCGGCCAGGTGGCCTGGCGGCTGGCGGTGCCCACCGAGCGCATCCCGCCCGAGCTGCGCACCGACATCGTGTCCACCATCTGGTGCGGCCCGCGCAACCACGCGGTAACCTACTACATGCGCTCCGGCGAAGTGCTCAATTTCGTGGGCTGCGTGGAAAGGCCCTGGGAAGAAGAATCCTGGACCATGAAGCGGCCCTGGGAAGAGCTCGACCAGGATTACGCCGGCTGGCATCCCATGGTGCGGGCGGTGATCGAGAACGTCGACCGCGACGAGTGCTATCGCTGGGCGCTCAACAACCGCAAGCCGGTCATGCACTGGAGCACCGCGCGCGTGACGCTGCTGGGCGATGCCGTGCATCCTACGCTGCCCTACATGGCGCAAGGCGCCGCGATGGCCATCGAAGACGCAGCGGTGCTGGCCCGCGCCCTGGAACTGCCGGTTCCGCTGGCCGAGGCCCTGCAGCGCTACACCGCCCATCGGGCTCCGCGCACAGCGCGCGTGGTGGAGGAATCCAACGAAATGGGCGAGCTCTACCACATCGACAACGCCGACGACATGCGCCAGGCTTTCAAAGACCGCAACGTGGCCCACTCGCGCAACACCTGGCTGTATCCCTATGATCCTCTTACCGTCGAAATAGCATGAGCCGATCGCCCTTCTGGCCGGAATACCTGCCGCGACATCTCGTCACACCCGACACCACGGTCTACGCCAATCTCGAGATCAGCCGCCAGCGCCACGGTCGGCGCACGGCCATCGGCTTTTTCGGAAGGGATATCTCCTATCAGGAGCTGTTTGCCGCCACCGAACGCCTCGCCGCCTGGCTGCATCACGATGCGGGCCTGGCGCCGGGCGCGCGCGTGGCCCTCTTCATGCAGAATTGCCCGCAGTGGCTGATGGCCTATTACGGGGTGGTGCGGGCCAATGCGGTAGTGGTGCCCGTGAACCCCATGAACCGGGCCGACGAGCTGCGCAAGATTCTGGCCGATAGCGGGGCGGAAGTGGTGATTTGCGCGCGGGAACTGGCACCGGTGGTCGATGCCGCCCTGGAAGGTACCGCGGTGCGGCACCGCGTGTCGGCTTGCTATGCCGACTATCTGCCGGCTGAGGCGATATTCGAACTGCCCGCCTGGCTGGTGGCCCAGCAGGCGGTGCCGACGGGCCATGTGGCCTGGCGCGACGTCATGGCGGGTGGCCAGCCGCCACCGGCCTTTGCCGCCCGGCCCGACGACATCCTGTCGATCAACTATACCTCCGGCTCCACCGGCCGGCCCAAGGGTTGTGTGCACACGCACCGCAGTTTTCTGCACACGACCGTGGGGCTTTGCACTTGGCATGGCCATCCGCCGGGCACGGTGTTTCTGGGCGTGGGGCCGATGTACCAGGTATCCGGCCTGATGCATGGCGTGCTCAGCGCGGTATATCTCGGCGGAACCGTCGTGCCGATGCCCCGCTGGGATCGCCGGCTGGCGGCGCAGCTGATCGAACGCTATCGCGTGCATTTTGCCGGCATGGCGCCCACCGCGGTGGGCGACCTGGTCAGTGATCCCGAACTCGAACGCTATGATCTCTCCAGCCTGCGCCGTATCAGCGCCGGAGGTTCCACCATGCCGGATGCCGTCTGGCGGCGTGTGCAAGACAAACTCGGCCTGTCGTACATCGAGGCCTACGGCCTTACCGAAACCGCCGCCACCACGCATATCAACCCGGTGCACAGGCCCAAACGCCAATGTCTGGGCATTGCGTTTTTCGATACCCTGGCCCGCGTCGTCCATCCCGAAACCCTGCAGCCCTGCGCGCCCGGCGAAGCGGGCGAGCTGGTCATGGCCGGCCCGCAATTGTTCCAGGGTTATTGGCGGCAGCCGGAAGCCACCGCCGAAGCCTTCATCGAGCTGGAGGGCGTCCGCTATTTCCGCAGCGGCGACATTGGCCATGTCGACGATGAAGGCTATTTTTTCATGACCGACAGACTCAAGCGCATGATCAATGCCTCGGGCTTCAAGGTTTGGCCGGCGGAAGTGGAAACCCTGCTGTACGGCCATCCCGACGTGCAGGAGGCTTGCGTGATCGGTACCCGCGATCCCTATCGTGGCGAAACCGTTAAGGCGGTCGTGGCCTTGCGCGCCGAACGGCGCGGCCAGGTATCGGCCGACGACATCATCGCCTGGGCGCGGGAACGCATGGCGGCCTACAAGTATCCCCGCGTGGTCGAGTTCGTCGACGCGCTGCCGAAGTCGCCGGTGGGCAAGATTCTTTGGCACGAATTGCAGGAAGCCGAGAACCGCCGCGGGAATTCCTAGACCGTACAAGCCGGGGCCGAGATGGCGTTTGAACGCTCCGGCGAGGAGCGTGCGCCGTCGCACGTTATGATGCGAAAGTTACCACCCATCGTATCGGGTCGTGCTTTGCTGCATCCAATCATGTCGGAATCGCTGCGCCGATTCTCCTGGCCGCTCGTCATACCAGCGGTGATCGCATTCGGCTTCATCGCCGCCCTGGGCGCCGGCGGGGCTTGGGACGACCTGCCGGTCGAGGGCTATTTTCTCGCGCACCATGTGCTGGACATCGTCTCGGTGGTGCTGGCGCTGCTCATCTTCTCGGTTGCGTGGTCGAGCCTGTTGCGACCCGGACGCCATACCTACATATGGGTGGCCTGCGGTTTTCTCGCGGTCGGTTTGTTCGATTTGGCACATTTGCTGAGTTACCAAGGCAGTCCGAACGTCGCCGTATCGCATCCTGGAGCGCAGTCTACCGGTTTCTGGCTGGCATCGAGGTGTGTTTCGGGGCTGGTACTCCTGTACGTCGTATTGTTGGTATCGAAGCCGGGTCGCCAGCGTCTTGGCCTGCCCGTGTTCTGGCGAACCGGGCTGGCGATCGCCACGCTGGCGGCCGTGGGCTTGCCATTGGCGGTATTCGTCGTGCCCGAATGGTTGCCGACCGATGGTCCGGGACCGGCCGTGAGATCGGCGATCCGGTTCTGGACCCAACTGGGCGTGAGCGCCCTCTACGTGTCGGCGCTGGTGTATTGGTGGCGCAGGCGCGGGGTACGCCGCTGGCTGGCCTCGCCATGGCTGGCGGCGGGCCTGCTGGCCCTGCTGGCGGCGGAAGCCTGTATCTGGATCTATCAAGCGCGCGAATGGCCGATTTTGCATCTCGTGGGCCACGGATTCGAGGTGATGGGCTATCTCTGCCTGTATCGTGCCGCGCTCATCGATGCGATCGACGAGCCCTACCGCAAGCTGCAGGCCGCCAACGCCCGGATCCAGTCGGTGTTGAAGGCGATCCCCGACCTTTTGTTCGATCTCGACCGGGAGGGTCGCGTGCTCGACGTCCACGTCGGCGAACCCGCCGATATGCGACTCAAGCGGGCGGAGGTACTGGGCCGGCGGCTGCCCGAATTGATTTCGGCGGAGGCCGGCGCCGCTATCGAAAACCTGTTGCAGCAGGCGGCGCTCGAAGGTTATGCCCATATCGACGACGTGGCGGTGGGTGTGAACGGCACCGTGCGTCATTACGAACTGGCGGTGACGCGGCGGCAGGCATCGAACGACGGGCAGATCTTCCTGATGCTGGCCCGCGATGTCTCCGGCAGAGTCCGGGATCTCGAGGTGATGCGCCGCCTCCAGACGGCCGTGGAACAAAGCCCTTCCACCATCATGATCACCGACCTGGAATCACGTCTGATCTACGCCAATCCGGCCTTTACCCGCACCTCCGGCTACACGCTGGAGGAGGCGCTCGGCACCAGTTCCAGGCTGCTGCATTCCGGTAAAACGCCGCCAACGACCTACCAGGATCTATGGCTGACCCTGGCCTCGGGCCAGCCTTGGCGCGGCGAGTTCATCAATCGACGCAAAGACGGCTCCGAGTACCTGGAGGCCGTGCTGATTTCGCCGGTGGTGGACGACGCGGGACGGTTCACCAGCTACCTGGCGATCAAGGAAGACATCACCGCCCAGCGCCGCGACCAGGAGCGGCTCCGCGAACTGGCGCTGTTCGATAGCCTCACCGGCCTGCCCAATCGCGACTTGCTGGCCGAGCGCTTCGACGAAATACTGCAGATATCTAGGCGGCACAACCGATCTCTGGTGGTGCTCTGCCTGGGGCTGGATCAATTCAAGCGGATCAACGAAACCTTCGGCCAGCCCGTGGGCGATGACGTGCTGATCGAAGTCGCGCGCCGGCTGGTATCGGCCACCGGCATCGAGCACCTGGTGGCACGTGGCTCGGGAGACGAGTTCATATGCGTATTGTCTTTGGAGTCACTCAAGCAAATCGCGCGCTGGATCGAACGCATCCAGCATGAAGTGCGGCAGCCTTGCCTGGTGGGCGGACAAAGCATGGTGCTGACGGCGTCCATCGGTGTCGGCCTGTATCCCGACGACGGGCGGGCCTTGCACGAGCTTTTGCAACGGGCAATGGCCGCGCTGGGCCAGGCCAAGCTGCTGGGCCCCGAGAGCCATCATTTTTTCTCGGCGGAACTGCAGGAGCGATCCAGCCGGCAGTTGCAACTGAGCAATGCCTTGCACGATGCCTTGGGACTAGGCCAGCTGAGCCTGGTGTATCAGCCGCAGTACTGCCTGGCCGAGGGCAAGCTCGGCGGCGTCGAGGCGCTGGTGCGCTGGCAGCATCCCGAGTTTGGTGCGGTGAGCCCCGCCGAGTTCATTCCGCTGGCCGAGGCCAACGGCCTGATCGTGCCGATCGGCGGCTGGGTGCTGCGCGAGGCCTTATCGCAAGCCCGTCGTTGGCAGGACGAAGGCTTGCCGCCTTTCACCATGGCGGTCAATCTTTCGCCGGGACAGCTCCAGGAAGACGAGTTGCTCGCCACGCTCGACGATGCCCTGGCGCGAAGCGGGCTGGCCCCCCGGTGGCTGGAGCTCGAGCTCACCGAAAGCATGGCGATGAGCGACCCCGAAGGCTTTCTGGCCATAACGGCGCGCCTGCACCAGCGCGGCGTGCAACTGGCTTTGGATGATTTCGGTACGGGATATTCGTCGTTGAGCCATCTCAAGCGCATGTGGCTGCAGCGGCTGAAGATCGATAAATCTTTTGTCAACGACCTGGCGAGCGACGGCGGGGCGCTATCGATCACCGAGGCGGTGATCGGCATGGCGCACAACCTGGGCTTGCGCACGATCGCCGAAGGCGTGGAGAGCGCTGAACAGGCGGAGATCCTGCGCCGCCTGGGATGCGATGAAATCCAGGGCTACTGGTATAGCCGGCCGCTGCCGCCCGAGGCCCTGCCGGGGTTCATTCAAGGTGGAGTCAGGCTGTCATGACCTGATTACGGCCGGCGGCCTTGGCGCGGTAGAGGCGGGCATCGGCCTGCCGCAGGGCCTGCTCGGCCGTTTCGTCGGGCCGCAACGCCGCCAGGCCCACGCTGATGGTAATGCTCACCGGTTGGCCGTCGTAGTCGAGCAGACGCATGTGTTCGACCTGGCGCCTCAGGCTTTCGGCGTGGCGTGCCAGGGCATCCGGCTGGGCGCCGGGCAACACCAGCAGGAACTCTTCGCCGCCATAACGGGCTGCCACGCCCCCGGCCTTGCGCACCGAGTCTTCCAACTGGCGCGCGACACGCCACAGTACGTGATCGCCGAAGGCATGGCCGTGCTCGTCGTTGAGCCGCTTGAAATGATCGATGTCGACCATCATCAAGCCCAGGATCCGCTCGGGGTGGCGCTCGCGCGACTGGCGCAGGGCCTGGTGCAAGGCGCGCCGGTTGAACAGTCCGGTGAGTGGATCGTGCGTGGCTTGCCGATAGAGCCGCAGCAGGAGGCTGAGATGGAAGTGATTGGCGGTGAGGGAAATGGCCAAGAGCACGCCCAGCAGCCAGAGCCCCTGCCAACCGGCCGGCGTGAGCCAGATGCCGGCCCGCTCTTGGGCCAGCCATTCGAGCGTGAGCATCACCAGACCCGCGAACAGGGATTCGCTCAGTGTGAACGGGAAGATGCTGAGCACGGCCACGAGCAGGTAGGGAATGAAACTATAGCCCACCAGCAGGTGCACCTGGCCGGGAGGCAGGCTCAGCAGCATCAGCCCGTAGAACGCCGCTGGCAGGGCGATGAGCAGCCCCGCGGCGAGCCGGGCGCGGAGTGGGCGGCCCTTGGCGTGATAGGCCAGAAAAAGCGTGGCGATCAGACCACCCAGAAGAAAAAAACGGCCGGGCATGATGAATGCCAGCGTCGAGGCCGGGAGCAAGAGGGTGTCGACGATCAGCCAGAGCGGAGTGAGCAGGGCGAAGATCACGCCGCACACCAGGATGCGATTGCGCAGATACTCGGTGCGGGCGAGGGAAAAATCGCGGGTGTGGTTACCGGCGTGCAGGGTGTCGCCCAGGGCGCTTGCGCCCCGGATCGCCGCTTCGTGCCAGGGGCCCGCCGGGCCCCGGATGGCGTCGGATTCGCCGTTCGCCCGCGCTGGGCGCGAATCGGTGTGGTCGGAGCGGTGGGGCCAAGGAGAAAAAGACATCGAGGGCGCTGGCAGGCCCGAAGCGCGGCGGCGCTCCGGGAGGCGTAAGAAAAATAGGTAAAAACTTAAGCGGATTATGGCATGGAGGTAAAGGCGGGAAGTTACAGATCCTCGGGAAAGCGCGGAATGTTGTTGCCTTCCGGACACACTCGATTGCGTCCGCCGCGCTTGGCCCGATAAAGCGCGCGGTCGGCGCGGTCCAGCAGCGAGCGGCGATCGTCGCCAGGCCGCCAGGTGGCGGCGCCGATGCTGGTGGTCACGTGTTCGCCATGGATGAAAAGGATCCCGGCCAGCCGGGCGCGCAGACGTTCGGCCACCCCCAAGCCGTCGGCCAGCGAGGTGTGGCTCAGGACGGCGATGAACTCCTCACCCCCCCAGCGCCCGAAATAATCGGATGGCCGCAACGTTTCGCGCAGGATGGCGGCAAGGCCGGCGAGCACGCCGTCGCCGATGGAGTGACCATAGGTATCGTTGATCCGCTTGAAGTGGTCGACGTCGAAAATCAGGACGGTACACGGCCGGCCATAACGCTCGCCGGCGGCTACCTCGGCGTCCAGGGCCTGCTCGATGCGATAGCGGTTCCAGACACCGGTGAGCGGATCGGTATGCGCTTGCCGTTCCAGCCGCCGGTTGAGTTCGGCCAGCCGCTGCCGCTCTTCGGCGAGATAAACATTGAGTACGCTGATCCGGTGCGCCGCGGCGGCCACGGCGAGGTCTTCGGCGAGACCGCGGGCCGCGCGTTGCTCGATCGGCAGCCAGGGCTCGGACTGGCCGAAAGGTTGCTCGTACCAGATGGCGGCCGGTTGGCCGGCGGTGGCGGCGGGGCCGCCTCGCCGAATGGAAGGCCTGAGCTCCTGGCGGAACATCAGCAGCCAGCCCGGCGCCTGTGGATCGATGGGCAGGGCGGCGGCGAGAAGCCCGGCGCACCCCTCCACCTCGGTCTCGGCGGCCAGTGGGCCCTGGTTGCGGGAGTTGCCGGCCCAGAAGCCCTGCGCAGGCGCATGCTCGTGCAGCCAGCCCGCGATGTTGGCCAAGATGGCGGCGGGCGGCGTACGGCCCGCCGTGACCAGACTGGAGCCGTCGACCAGGGCCAGGCCATCGGCGCGAAATAGCGCAAGCCAGTCGTCGCCGTGATGCCGAACGATCGCCTCGGGCTCGCGCAATTCGCCGCGTCCGTGGGACAACAGATCGCGGCTGTCCTGCACGCGCTGGAGATACTGGGCGTCGGCCCGGGCGCGCAACAGGAACCAGCGTTGCGCGGCCATCTCGGTTAGCGCCCGCACGGCTTCGCGCCAGGCGTGCGGCAGCGGGCCGGGCGCTCGCGCATGGCAGGCCAGCAGCGCCCGGATGCCGTATTCGTCGCGCAGCGCCACCGAGAGGGAGGCCCTGGCTCCGAGGTCGCCCAGATAGCGCGCGTAAGTTGGCGAGACCGCGCGCAACGGACTATGGGAAAGGTCGGTTGGGCGTTGCCCGGCGGGCGTTGGCGGTAGCAGCGGGACGGCGGGCGCGCCGACGTCGGGAACCGCGTAAGTCGTATCACGGAGCTGTTTGCTGGCCAGCCGGGTGGGCAGGTCGCGAGCCGAGAACCGGTGGCCCAGCAAACGCCGGACGCCGGTCGCGGCGTCTTCGGCGATAACCGTACCGCTGCCGTCATCGCCGAATTCATAGACGAGGGCGCGATCGTAGCCGATCAGGCTGCGAACCCCGCGGGTGAGCAACTGGAGCAAGGTGGCTTCGTCCACCGCGCTGGCGAGCCTACCCAGCCAGGCATTGAGGTTGGACAATAGTCGCTTGCCGTCGGACGACAGGACGGGGTCGAGCTCGACGATGATGCGTGCCCCGCTGCGATAGGCGCAGGCTTGCAGGCGCGCGCTGTGGCCGTGGACATTGCGTCGCATAACCTCGATACCGATCGGGCCGTGGGGTTGCCTGAGCTCACGCCATAATCCAGCCAGCAATTTGCTGCCCAGAAGCTTTGCCGGGGTCGTCTGCAAAGCTTGCCGCGCCGTGAACGGAAGCAATAATCCCAGGTTTGCACTGCATTGCAAGACGCGTTCGAGCGCCGTATCGAAGACGACCACGGCGCCATGGGGCTGGATGGCTTCAGGGGACGAAACGAGGTTGGAACCCGCGACGGCTGAGGGCGATGACGTCGGCGGCGCAGCGCGATTGAGCAAGGTGCTAAAAGTGCGGAGGGGTAGGATGGCGGCACCAAGAATAGCGCCACCCGGGTGGTAACAGGGACAAAAAAACCTTCCTAGGATACGATCCTCGTGACGATATTGCAACAAAAAGTCAATTTTCGTGAGATTTTCTGGCTTTGTCACTTGCGAAACCGTTGGTTGAATGCGGATAGTGCCGTGAAGCTAAAGAACTCCGGCCTTTCGGCCGGAGCTTCTCCGCCACGCTTCAGGGGAGCCTTCGGTTCCAGCAGATTTGGACTCGCTGACCCCGCCGTGGACGACGAGGCTTGCGCTTGGGTGCGTAATTTTATAATTAGAATTTGCTAAATTAGTTAACTCTAATTAAAATGAGATCAAATATACCCGAGCCGCAGGCTCCCCTGAAGCGCGGCGGAGCAACCCGGGCCGAAAGGCCGACATCCTTCGCCCAAGGAGATCGCGATGAATGTGCAGATCCAGGCTTTTTTCGATGAGCCCACCAATACCGTCAGTTATCTCGTGATCGATCCCGCCACCCGCGAGGCGGCGATCATCGACCCCGTTCTCGACTACGATCACCGTTCGGGCCGGGCGTCGGCGGAGTCCGCGGGCCGTATCCTCGAGGCCGCGCGCCAGCAGTCGGCCACCGTGGCATGGATCCTCGAAACCCATGCCCACGCCGATCATCTCAGCGCGGCACCCTGGCTCAAGCGGCAAACCGGAGCGCAAGTCGGTATCGGCGAACACATCCGCGAGGTACAGACGATCTTCCGTCCCGTGTTCAACCTCGACGACGTCTCGGGAGACGGCAGCGAGTTCGATCGTCTCTTTCGCGATGGCGAAACCTTCACCATCGGCAAGCTGCCGGTCGAGGTGCTGCATACGCCGGGCCATACGCCGGCCTGCGTTTCATATCGCATCGGCCAGGATCGGGTTTTCGTGGGCGACACGCTGTTCATGCCGGATTACGGTACGGCGCGTGCGGATTTCCCGGGCGGCGACGCGGCGGTGCTCTATCGTTCCATCCATCGTCTCCTCAGCCTGCCGCCGCAAACCCGGCTTTATTTGTGCCACGATTACAAGGCGCCCGGACGCAGCGAATACGCATGGGAAACCACGGTCGCCGAACAGCTCGAGCACAACGTGCACGTCCATCGGGGAGTCTCCGAGGCCGAGTTCGTCGCCATGCGCAATGAACGCGACGCCACACTGGCCGCGCCCACCTTGCTACTGCCCTCGATCCAGGTCAATATCCGCGCTGGCCGGTTGCCGCACGCCGAAGCCAACGGCGGCCGCTATCTCAAGATCCCCTTGCGCCTGGCGCCCGAACTTGCCTGAGCGGCGTCGCGTGTCGCAGCGGCTCCGCCCGCTGCCTTCCACGCGGCGCCAGATTCGTCATGCGCTTGCCGCACTTTCGAGATCCCGTTATGCCGTCGGTTACGCTCGACCCCGCCGTTCGCCACAACTCCCGTGTCCTGGTCGCCGCCCAGGCCTTGGGCGGCGCTTCGGCGCCGATCATCATTTCGCTGGGTGGCCTGGTCGGCCAGATGCTGAGTACCACGCCGGCCCTGGCCACGTTGCCAGTGAGCCTCTATAACACCGGCCTGGCGCTTTCCACCCTGCCGGCCGCCTGGTTCATGCGCCGGATCGGCCGCCGCCAGGCCTATCTGCTGGGCGCCGTGCTTGGCTTGCTCTCGGGTTTGTTGGCCGCGTGGGCGATCGTGTTGGGCGACTTCTGGTTGTTCTGCCTGGGCACGGCAATGGCGGGCTTCTATGGCGCCTGCGTGCAGAGCTATCGCTTTGCCGCCACCGACGGCGCGCCCCCGGATTGGCGCCCGGTGGCGATCTCGCGCGTCTTGATCGGGGGGTTGGCGGCGGCGGTGATCGGCCCCCAGGTGGTGATCTGGACGCGCGACCTCTGGGTGGCCGCGCCATTTACCGGCAGCTTCGTCGGCCAGGCCCTGCTCGCCGTTCTGGCGGTGCCGGTGTTATGGCTGCTGCGCCCGCTCCCCGCCGCCGCCGAGCCCACGGTGAGCGAGGGCGGCCGGCCCTTGCGCCAGATCGTGAGTCAACCGCGGTTCGTGGTGGCGGTCAGCGCCGGGGTCGTCTCTTATGGTCTCATGGCCTTCATCATGACCGCCGCGCCCATGGCCATGGTGGGGTGCGGCTTCACCGTCGGCGAAGCCGCGCTCGGCATCCAATGGCACGTGCTGGCGATGTTCGCGCCCAGCCTCTTCACCGGCCAGCTGATCCAGCGCTTCGGCAAGATCACGATTACCGGCGCGGGCCTGGCCCTCATCGGCGCTTCCGGCGCGCTGGCGCTGGGAGGCCTGGAACTGACCCATTTCTGGGGTTCGCTGATCCTCCTGGGATTGGGTTGGAACTTCGGCTTTATCGGCGCCACGGCCTTGATCACCGATTGTTATCGGCCGGAAGAACGTACGCGAGTGCAGTCGTTCAACGATTTCCTGGTGTATGGCTCGGTGGCCGTGGCGTCGTTCGGCGCCGGCCATCTCCTCAATACCGCGGGCTGGGAGATCATCAATCAATTGATGTTCCCCTTGCTGGCGGTGGTGTTGGCGATGCTGGCCTGGCTGGCCTGGCGGGAGCGCGAGATGGCCACTGCCTGACCACGGAGTTGTCCCCGGCTTATGTGGATAAGCCTACGGACAACTTTGTATGAATGTAAAAAATGTCATAAAAACAGCGGCTTGCGCTGTCTGCTTAAAAAGATGGCGCAAGCCGCGGCAAGCGCCGGGCGACGATGGCGCAGACCGGAAGCGGCAAGCCGCGCCGCCTCCAGGGGGCATGTCCCGTCAGTTTTACCGCCGCGCCCGGCGTTCGGCGTCCCAGAGGTCGTCGCGCGCCCGGCGCAGATCGCGATCGAGGTCGCGGATCTCGCGTCGCAATTGCTCGCGTTCTTTATCGTCTTTCGAGCGATCCAGCTTGCGTTCGCGTTCACGCAAGCGGGTATCGAGGTCGTCGACGCGGCGCTGGGCGTCATGGATCACCTTGCCGGCGCGGTAGCGCTGCAGAAAGGCGTATTCCAGATCGGCGGGGCAGGCGTTGCCGTAGTAGTTGCCCTGGCGGCCCATCTCGAAACCATTGTCGGGCGTGCAGAAGCGGCGAATGCCGATATCACGGCCCGCCGTATAGCGCGCCAGGTCGGGGCGTACGCCGGCGTCTTTGCAAGACGTTACGTGCTCGTCGAAATACGAGCGCGATTTGCCGTTCTGGCCGTCGCGCATGCCTATCTCGTACCAATCGGCGGTGCGGCATTCTTCGGCCGACATGGTGGCGCAACCGGCCAGCACGGCCAGCACGGCGGCCGCGGCTAGCGGACGGAAGGAGGAGATCGGCAGGGTCGGCATGGGGCGCTCGCAGGAAGTGTCTCGTGGCGACATTCTATGCGGATTGTCGTGTCCGGAAACAAAGTGAATCGCAAATGCCGAGCGGCGTGGCGGCGGCGGGAGCGGAAGCGCCTCGCGTCGCTGTCCGGTCCTCGCGTCGGGCCGGCTCGCCCTTGAGACCGTGGTCAATTGGTGGAATTCCTTATTCTTTCAAATAGAATTCAATTTAGAATTCAATTCAGAAGTTTCGCCAATCGGGTGAAGCGGGCAGGCGGGCCGGATACGGCGTGGTCGGGAGGGCAGTGGGATGGCGCAACTCGTATTGGGCATCGGCACCTCGCATTCCCCTTTACTGGCGTTGAGCAGCTCGCAATGGGTGCACCGGGCCGAGGTCGATCGCGGCAATCCCGAGCTCAATCTGTCCTGTGGCCGGCGCCTGGACTATGCGCAATTGCTGGCCGAGGTAGGACCGCTTTACGAGGCCGAGATCTCGGCGGCCGTACTGGCGGACAAGGAAAAAGCCTGCCAGCAAGCCCTCGATCGCCTGGCCGACGAGTTGGCAGGCGCCGCGCCCGATGTCGTGGTCATCGTCGGTGACGACCAAAGCGAACTGTTTGGCCCGCATAACCAGCCCACCCTCGCCATCTTCCATGGTGGCCAGCTCGACACCTTCGAAGGCAAGTACGCGACAGCCGATGCGCCGGCCTGGATGCGCCAGGTGGGCGAAGGCTATCTCATGGAGCGGTCGCACCAGGCGCCTGCCGACGCGGCATTCGGGCGACGGCTTATCGAGGGGCTGATGCGCGAGCATGTCGATGTCTCCAGCGTCGCCCACGTGGCGGACCCGCGCCAGGCGGGCTTTGGCCATGCCTATGGATTCGTCATCAAGCGCTTGTTCCGCGAACGCCGGATGCCGGTGGTGCCGATCATGCTCAATACCTACTATCCGCCAAATGTCCCAACCTCCGCGCGATGCTACGACATCGGCGCGGCACTGCGCCGGACCCTCGACGCCATGCCTGACGACACCCGGGTGGCCGTGGTGGCGTCGGGCGGGCTGAGCCATTTCGTGGTGGACGCCGCGCTTGACCGGCGCGTGCTGCGGGCCCTGGCGGAGCACGACGTCGACTTCCTGCGCAGCGTACCGCCGCAAGCCCTGCAGTCGGGGTCGTCCGAGATCCTGAACTGGATTCTGGTCGCCGGCGCCGTGGCGCCGCTGCCCATGGCCTGGTGCGAGTACCAGCCTTTGTACCGGACGCCGGCCGGCACCGGGGTTGGCGTGGCTTTCTGTGCCTGGCGGGCGCCATGAGCCAAATGGATTCCACCTCGATGGCGGCGGCCCCGCGTTCACATTCACTCTGGAGATTTGCGTATGTCTTTGGTCATTGATTCCCATGCCCACGTCGTGATTCCACCGGCCAGCTATCGCTATATGGCCGAGTTGGTCGGCAACCGGGGCAATCCCTCGTTGTTGCCCAGGCTGGCCGACGACGACGTTCGTGCCGCGGGGCAGTCGATCATCGACATCATGGATCGCGTCGGCACCGATATCCAGTTCTTGTCGCCGCGCCCCTATTTGCAAATGCACTCGGTCAAGCCGGCCCGGGTGACGCAGGCCTGGACGCGCCATATGAACGACTTGGTGCAGCGTACGGTGGCGCTATTTCCCAAGCGCTTTCGCGCCGTGGCCGGGCTGCCCCAGTATCGCGATACGTCGCCGGCAAATTGCATCCCGGAGCTCGAGTTCCGGGTCAAGGAGCAGGGTTTCATCGGCTGTTTGCTCAACCCCGATCCGACCGAGGGCGACGGCGAACCACCCCCCGGGCTGGGCGACGAGTTCTGGTACCCGCTGTACGAGACCTTGTGCGAACTCGACGTACCCGCCTTGGTGCACTCCGCGGGTAGCTGCAGTCCGCGCGAGTCCTACACGCTCAAGTTCATCAACGAGGAAAGCATTGCCATTACCTCGTTGCTGGACTCGCGGGTCTTCGACGACTTTCCGGACCTCAAGCTGATCATCCCGCATGGCGGTGGCGCGATTCCTTATCACATGGGGCGGTTCCGGGCCTGGACTTTGCGCAAGGGCGGCGAATACTTCGACGACAAGCTCAAGCGCCTGCACTTCGATACCACGACCTACGACCAGAATGCCCTCGAGTTGCTGTTCAAGACCGTGGGTGCCGACCGCGTATTGTTTGCTACGGAGAAGCCAGGCACCGGCAGTGCCAGGGATCCCGTCAGCGGGCGCGATCTCGACGATCTCAAGCCGGTGATCGAGAACATCGCGTTCTTGTCGCAAGAGGATCGCCGCAACATCTTCGAGTGCAATTGCCGGCGTTTGTATGGTCGTTTTCGGCCTGACGAGGCTTGAGCACGCGGGCGCCGCCCAGGCCGTCGGATCTGGGCGAAGCGGCGCCGGACCGAGATGCCGAGGGCTGCGTGGACGAGAAGGGCGATGTGCCGCGCCGCGGGCCGGCGAGATGAGGAGAGGACGATGTTGACGAAGGACGAGAACGAACTGCTGACGCGGGTGTCCGGCGAGGCGCCGATGGGCCGGATGATGCGTAATCATTTCTGGATTCCGGCCGCCTTGTCGCACAAACTCGTGGCGGATGGCGCGCCCTTGCGGGTGCGGCTGTTCGGCGAGAACTACGTGCTGTTTCGCGCCACCGATGGCCGGCTGGGCTTCTTCGACGAAGCCTGTCCGCATCGGGGGGCGTCGCTGGCGCTGGCGCGCAACGAAGACAACGCGCTCACCTGCATCTATCACGGTTGGCAGTTCCGGGTGGATGGCGTGACGGTGGCGGTGCCCACCCAGCCCCAGAACGAAAAGGCGTTCTGCGAGCGCGTGCCGTTGCGGCACTATCCGGCGCGCGAGGTGGCCGGCGTGGTCTGGGTATGGCTGGGCGAAGGCGACGGCAAAGGAAAGTTCCAGGAGTTCGAGTTCACCGCGCTGCCGGCGAGGCACGTGGTGGCCTTTCGCCAGAAGGTGGCGTGCAATTGGCTGCAGGGCGTGGAAACCACGATGGATTCGGCGCACCTCGGCGTGCTGCACCAGAGCGCCACGGCGGGCGTGGGCGATATCGAGCTTACCGCCGCCAACCAGGCGCCGGTGTACCACCTGGCCGACAAGCCCTATGGCTTCCGCTACGCATCGGTGCGCACCCTGCAAGACGGGCGGGCCTATGTCCGTACCAACTCCTTCGTGCTGCCCTGGTACGGCGTCATCTCGCCGCGTTACTCGACGGACCAGGGCGGCAATGTGTTCTTCTCGGTGCCGATCGACGACGAGAACACCTGGTACTGGCATATCGCCTACCGGATCGACGCGCCGCTCGACCCCAGCGAGCCGCGGCTGCTGTACCGCGACGCCGACGACTGGCCGCCGGGAGTCCCCGGCACCGCCGAAGACAACTGGGGCCAGGATCGCGACGTGATGGCGCGCGGCCACTTCACCGGCTTTCCCCAGGCGCTGGGCACCGAGGATTTTGCGGTCATCACCAGCATGGGTCCGATCGTGGATCGCTCCCGGGAGTTCCTGGGCGCGGGCGATGGCGCCGTGATTGCCGTGCGGCGCACCTTGCTCAGAACCCTGCGCGAGTTCATGGCCGAACAGACTCCGGCCCTGGCGCGCCACGAACATATCGATTATGCGGAGATTCGCCCGCGCGCCACCGTGTTCGAGGGCGAGGCGCAGTGGCGCGGGCTTTTGTAGGTTCTTTATCGCCCGCGGTGGTGGTGCTTGCCGGGGCGCTTCACGGTGGAAAAAAGGAGATAAAACATGTCTTTACGATGGAATCCGGCGTTCTGTATGGCCTTGGCGGCTTCATTCGCGATGGCCGCGGCAGGCGCGGCGGTGGCGCAGAGTTATCCCAGCAAACCCATCAGCGTGGTCGTGCCATACCCGCCCGGCGGCTCCACCGATTCGGTTGCCCGCCTGGTGGGCGAACGCCTGGGCGCGCGGCTGGGGCAGCCGGTGGTGGTCGAGAATCGCCCAGGCGCCAGCGGCGTGGTGGCGGCGGGGGCGGTGCTGCGCCAGCCCGCCGACGGCTACACCTTGATGCTGGTGGTCAGCAGCCACGTGCTGATTGACAAGACGATGGCCAATCTGTCGTACAGCCCTTTACGGGATTTCCGCGGCGTGGGGCCGGTGGTCTGGACGGATTTCGCCCTGCTGGCCAATCCCAGGACAGCCAAGGGCAGCCTCAAGGAGGTGCTGGAACAAATGAAGGGGGATCCCACCTCTTTCAACTGGGGCATGGTGGGAGTCAATGGCATGGGCCGGATGGCGGTGGTGCAGTTCGAGGACAAGGCGGGGGTCAAGCTGTCGCCGGTGCCCTACCAGGGCACCGCGCCGTTGCTCACTGCCGTATCCGGCGGCGACATCGATTACGCCATGGACGTCGTGGGGTCGTTCGTGCCGCAGATCCAGGCCGGACGGGTGAGGGGGCTCGCGGTTTCGGGCGACAAGCGCTTGCCGGAGATCCCCGAGGTGCCGACATTTGCCGAAGCTGGCTTGCCCGAATTCAGCTTCGGCATGTGGTATGGCCTCTTGGCGCCCAGCGCGACGCCCGATGCGGTGGTCGACGTGCTCTCGCAGGCCCTGGCGGCGGTGCTGGCCGAGCCCGATGTGCGACAGCGGCTGGCCGCCATGCAGCTCCAGCCGCTGGTGATGTCGCCCCGGGAGTTCGACCAAAGAATGGAGCAGGACTCGCGCGAGTTCGCCAGGCTGGTCGAGCGCGCCGGGATCCGGCCGGAATGAGTTTCGCGCCGGCCCCTGGATGCGCGCCGCCGGCGCGCATCCAGGGGCCGGCGAACCCGCTAGGGCTGGGGTTCGCCCTCGAAAAGCTCAAGCGGCAAGGTGGACAGAAACTCGGCGAAGCCCGTACTACCGGAGGGCGCGTGCGCCAGCATGGCGGCATGGGCCCGGTTTTCGTCGCCCGACGCGATGGCTTCGTAGACCGCCTTGTGTTCGGCCAGCGTGCGGTCGCGCCTGGCGGGCGTATCGAAGATCCGGGGGCGGTAGCGCTGGACCAGCCGGCGGATGCCGATGATGGTGTCGGCCAGTTGCTGGTTGTGGCTGCCGTGGTAGATCAGCTCGTGGAACTCGGTATTGGCTCGCAAAAAAGCCTTGGCATCGCCGGCGGCCTGCGCCGCTATGCATTCTTCCGACGCCCGTTGCAGGGCCGCGCGCGCTTGCGGACTCATGCGGCGCGCCGCCAGCTTGGCGGCGATGGCTTCCAGTTCGCATAATAATTCGAGCTGGGCACGCAATTGGGGAATGGACAGGCGGGATGCGAACACGCCGTGCCTGGGAGCGATGCGAACGAGGTCGAGCGCCGCCAACTGTTGCAGGGCTTCGCGCACGGGGGTACGGGACACGCCGAAACGCTCGGCGAGGGCGCGCTCGTCGAGCGCCGCGCCGGGAGCGATACGGCCGGTTTCGATCTCATGTTGCAGGGTTGCGCGAATCTCGTTGGCGGAACCGGTGCGCCGCTTCGGGGCGGCTGGGGCTGGCGGGTTGATGGTCTTGATCCTGCGGAAAGCGATTCCAAACTCTGGCAATATAGCAAACCGCAGGCGATGCCTGGGCGTCGGCGCCCAGGCCTGTCTAGCTCATGCATTCGGCTCTTGCCGGATTTCAAAGGAATGGAGGTATGGGAAAGGTCTCCGAATTCGGCCGCCGCGCCGGCGCCATGCATGGCGCGCTCGACAGGCTTCGGGCCATGATCGTCTTGGGCGAGCTCTCGCCAGGCGAGCAGATCCGGCAACAAGACATGGCCGATGCTCTTGGCGTCAGTCGTGTTCCGCTGCGGGAGGCGATGAATATCCTCGCCGATCAGGGTTTGCTCGTGCACCATCGCAATTCGGGGTACTTCGTGGCCCGGCGTCCGGCTGGCAGCGTGGCCCAGATCCGGCGCATGCTTTATCTGCTGGAGAACGAACTTATCGCGACGATCGATTGGCCCGAGGCCGAGCCCTTGGAACAGTTGCGGACGCTCAACCAAGAGGTCGAAGTGGCGGTGCGCGGCAATGATCTGCAGCGCGTGAGCGACAGCAACCGCAATTTCCACCTCGCTTTATATCGCCTGTCGCCGCATTCTCTGGTGCACCAGGAGGTCGAGCGCCTGTGGGCGCGGCTCGATCCCGTGTTTTCCGCCAAGATGACGCGGCCGGAATACATCCAGCGCATGGTCGAGGAGCACGCCCTGATCATCCAGGCCCTGGCCGGCCGCGATCGCGCCGCCCTGCGGCGCGTCATCGATCAACATCGCTACGGGCAAGGCCCGGTGCCGGCTCTTACTCCCCCCGAGGCTTCAGGAGACTGAATCATGCAACAACGTTTGAGCGGCCGGGTGGCCGTCGTAACCGGCGGTGCCAGCGGCATGGGCGAAGGCATCGCCCGCCGCCTGGCGGCGGAAGGCGCCCAGGTCGAAATTCTCGACCGCCAGCCGGCCGACACAGTGTTGGCCGCGATTCGCGCGGCGGGCGGGCAGGCGGATTCGGTGCTGGCGGACACCACCGACGAAGCGGCGCTGGCGGCGGCGGCCGCCGCCGTGGGCGAGCGGCACCAGGGCCGCATCGATATCCTCGTGAACAACGCCGGCATCCTGTCGGAACGCAAGCCCTGGCACGAACTGGCCAGGGCCGAGGTCGAGCGCTTCCTGCAGGTCAACTTCATGGGCTACTTCCTCACCACGCAAGCCTTCTATCCCCTGCTGCGCCAGAGCAGGGCCGGCCGCGTCATCAACGTAGCCTCGCGCACCTATTTCCTGGCCAATCCGGGGCAGCTGGCCTACGTGGCCAGCAAGGGCGCGGTGATGGGCATGACCCGGGTGCTGGCCAAAGAGATGGGCCCGGAAAACATCACGGTCAACGCGGTGGCGCCGGGGATGATCGCCACGCCGGGCACGCGCGAGTACTCCGACGAAGCGGCCTTTGATCGCGTGATGCAGAACCAGGCGATCCGCAAGCGGGGCGAGCCTCGCCACCTGGCCGGTTTGGTGGCCTATTTGGCCAGCGACGACGCCGAACTCGTGACCGGCCAGATGTGGCTGTGCGATGGCGGCGGCTATCTGCTGTAGCCCTTACTTACCGCTGGTTTCAAGCCAGCCGTGGATCCAGGTCAAGCGTTCCAGGGCGTCGTTCATCAGCATCAAGCCCTCTTTTTGCGACATGTCGAGCGGCAAGGCTTCGGCAAGCCGGTTCGCGACCCAACCCGCCTCGTCCAGGCGGGCGGTGTCGGCGTTGCCGAGCCATGGGGCGCCACGCGCCTGGTCGAGCCGAATCAGGCGCTCGAGCACCTGCACCGTGGAGCGCAAGGCTTCGGGCACGGGAACCACGGGATCCTGTGGCAGGGGCTCGGCCTGGCCCATCCATAGCCCGTATTGCCCTATCTCGGCGTGGAGCAGCCGAAAACGCTCGCCGCCCCGGCATTGGATGCGCATCAGGCCGGGCATCACGGTTTCCGAGGATTGGATATGCGCCAGGGTGCCCGCTTCCGTCAGCACCTCGGTACCCTCGGGAGAGCGAACCTCGTGGCCGGAGAGGAGCCCCACCACGCCAAAGGGCATCCCGGCCTCGAGGCAGCGCCGGACGAGATGCAGGTAACGGACTTCAAAAACCTGAAGCTGCAGGCTGCCGTCGGGAAACAGGGCATGTTGCAACGGAAACAGGGGCAGGGCACTCACGGTGTTCTCTCCGGTAGACACAACGGATCGGGCCGGCCCGGCGAGCCGGCCCGCGCCACCACCGGGCGCGAAGCGAGACGGCGGCAACGGCTACCGCCAGCGTACCACTGCGGCCATTCTCGTGAGGCGCGTGGTCAGCGCAATGGTGTGAGCCGGCTCCGGTCGATCTGGGCAGGGTTGGCCACCGCAGCGGACAGCGTCACCCGGCCGTCCCGGATGACCAAGGGCTCGGCCAGCAGTTGCTCGGCCATGCTTAGATACCAGGTGACTTCCGCCGGCAAGGCGTGGGCCGGTAGCGTCGACGCCAACTGGAGTGCGCTCAAGGTGCCCAGGCTGCTTTCGCCAAACAGACCGATCGTGGCCAGGAGGCCGGCGGCGTCGGCTTGTTGCGCCATCCAACGGGTGAAGCTCAGACCGAAACGGCCAGGCTTCAGACTGAGGGCCTGGGCGCCACGTTCGAGGAAGAGCTCCAGGTCGCGGCGCGATGTGAGGTCGAAGTCCACCAGGATGGGCACCGGACTTTGCCGCTGCAGCGCTTGGAAGGCCCGATCGGGAGCCAGCCGCGCCGGATCTTCCACCACCATGCAACCTGCTTCGCCCATCATGGCCACATATTCCGCCGCATCGGCCATGGCATAGGCGCCATTGGCATCTACGTAAAGCCTGATTTGCTCGCCCACGGCGGCACGGACTTCGCGCATCACCGCCACGTCGGTGGGCAGGCCTTGCCCCCCTTTGATCTTGAGGGTGCGAAAGCCGTGCTGGCCGATGGCCGAGGCCGCTTCGCGCGCCATGTCCAGCGGCGCTTGCCGTGTGACCGTCCAGGACAGTTCGACGTGATCGCGGCCGCCCCAGAGCACCCACAGGGGCAGCCCTTTGCCTTGGGCATGAGCGTCCCACAGCGCATTATCGAGCAATGCCTTCGCCGCCTGGTTCTCGGGGATGGAAGCCAGCGCCGCATGGATTTCGCCTGGCGTGGAAAACTCGAGATGGTGCAGGCGGGGAATCAGGATTTCTTCGAGACCGGCCTGCAGCAGGCGGACGGTGGCGCCGTTCCAGGTGGGTTTGACGGTAATCTCGGCCCAGCCTGTATGGCCCGAATCGAGGGTGATTGCCAGGGCGACAAACTCGGCTTCGTTTTCGACGATGTCGCTCCAGCGCACCGGCTTATGGTATGGCAGGCGGTAGGTGTAGAGCTGATGGCTGTGATAGCGAGCCATGGTTCAATCTCTGCGAATGCCGGCAGTTTTGACCACGGCGCCCCAATGGTCTGATTCCTTTTGCAGATAGGCGCGGTAGGGGGCGCCTTTAAGATAGACCGGTTCCATGCCCAGGCGGGCAAACAGCTCCAGGGTTGCCGGCGCGGTCATGAAGGTGTCGAGCGCCGCCGTCAGGGTGGCCTGGATGGCCTGTGGCAGTCCGGCGGGAGCCGACAGGTTGTACCAGGCAAGAATCACGAAATCGGGAAAGCCGGCTTCGACGAAAGTGGGAATGTCGGGCGCGAGCGAACTGCGCTCGGCGCTGGTGATGCCGAGGGCCTTGAGCTGGCCGGCCTCAACGCGTGCCAGCGTGCCCGGGATTGTCACGAAGGCAAAGGCGACGTCACCGCGCATCACGGCGAGTGTGGCGTCGGCCTGGCCTTTGTAGGGAATGTGACGAATGTCCAGATTGGCCTGGCGCTTCAGGATCTCGCCAGCTAAGTGACCCGTGGTGCCGGGACCGGCCGACGAGAATGTCAGTTCGCCGGGCTTCTGCCGTGCCAGAGCGACCAAGTCTTGTAGCGTCTCGACGCCAAGCTCGGGATTGACGACCAGCAGATTGGGCGCGGCGCCGAGCAGACCGATCGCGGTGAGGTCTGTCAGCGGATCGTAGTCGAGCTGGTACAAATAGGGATTCAGGGCATGGGTGGGCAGGCCGGCCACCAGCAGGGTGTAGCCGTCGGGCGCGGCGCGCACCACTGCCTCCGTGCCGATATTGCCGCCCGCTCCCGGGCGGTTTTCGACGATGAAGGGCTGTCCGAGGTCATGCTGCAGGCTCTCGGCCAGGAATCGCGACAGCGTGTCCACCGATCCGCCCGGGGCGAACGGAACCACAATCTTGACCGGCTGCTGGGGCCATCCTTGGCTTTGCGCAAAGCCGCAGAGCAGCAGGCTGGCAACGCCCAGGAGGAAGCGACGATAGGGTTTCATGATCGATGGTCTCCGTGCTTTTTCGGTATTTGGCCGGTATTCGCGCTCCCCGAGCCTGGAGACTCATGATAGGTTCGGCGCTTGTAGGGGTCTAATAGATAGCGGCCATAGGGTGTATGGCGAGTATGAATACAACCGTGCACCACGATCGGCATAGGGGGCAGTCTTTGTAGACTGCGCCCCTGCCACACCACCCGGCATGCGGGTCCGCACCGGGCGGTTCGAGAAGTTGAGGTCAGGAGAGCCGGGGGAGTCCAAGCCGGTCGAAGTAGGC